>Ga0187809_10000033_pt1 | contig 115090 bp, 110 predicted proteins | sample NC_wetland_sal_i_8_FD_132415 | JGI IMG/M metagenome (GOLD analysis project Ga0187809, IMG submission 132415) | Wetland sediment microbial communities from Neuse River Estuary, North Carolina, USA - ASW_4 | ecosystem: Environmental > Aquatic > Freshwater > Wetlands > Sediment | place: USA... | reverse complement strand
GGTGCCGGTCATCGTCGCGATCGCCGTCCGGCTGCTGCTCGACCCACTGCGGCTGACGTACTACAGCGGGCCCCTCGTCGCGCTGGTCGCCGCCTGGGCGTGGACCACGAGCGCCCGGCCCGTAGTCCGCTGGAGGCTGCCGCTGACGGTGCTGGCACCCGTGATCGTGATCGCGCCGTACCTGGTCCCGCGCGACACGGCGTGGCTGGGCGGGACGGTGCTGCTGGTGCTCACGATCGTCGCCGTGCTCGCCACGCGGGACGCGGCGGTCCCGGAGACCCGGGCGGTGGTCGCCTGATGGCGGTCGAGACCCAGACCCGCCCGGGGCCGCCGCGCTCCGCGATCACGGAGCGGATCGTGCCGCGTGCCACAACCTGGTGGCAGCGCGAGGTCGACCGGCTCTCGCCGCGCCGGCGCCGGGCACTGGCCTGGTCCCTGGAGCATCCGGCCGCGATCGTCGTCCCCGCGGCTGCGATCGTGTCCGCCGCGTTCACCGTCGCGTACGGCGACGGGGACAACGCCTCCTTCCTGTATGCCGGCGACCACATGCTCGGACCAGGGTTCCTCAACACCTTCAGCGACTCCTGGCTGCAGATCGGGCCCGTCTACCTGCTCCTCCTGGGCGTGCTGGGACACCTGGTCGGCCCGTGGGCGGGCGCCGAGGGCACCGCCGTGCTCCTGTCGGCGCTGATGGGAGCGCTGCTCGTGTGGCTCGCGACGGGCACCACGGGCCGGTTGGCGCGCTACTGGGGCCGGCCGACGCTGCTCGCCCGCTGGGCCGTCGGCTGGGCGTTGGCGCTCGGCGGATCGGTGCCCCTCGCGCTCGAGTGGGGCCACCCGGAGGAGCCGTTGCTCGGCCTGCTGCTCGTGGAGGTCGGCCTCCTCGCCGCCCGGCGTCGGCATGCGTGGGCCGGGGCCCTGCTGGGCATCGCCACGGGGGTCAAGCTCTGGGCCGCCACTGGGCTGGGGGCGCTCCTGGTGCCGCGCCGCCTGCGGGACGTGATCACGGCGGGGGCCGCGGCTGCGGCCGTCACCGCGGCCACCTACCTGCCCTTCGTGCTCTTCGGGGACTTCCGGACGACGCAGCACGTCTGGGACTTCGGCACGTCGTCCCTGTTCGGCTGGCTCGCCGCCCGGACCGGCGCGTCCGAGTGGGCCGTCCGAGCGCTGGAGGGCCTCGTCGTGGGGGCGGGCGGCGCGCTCGTCGCACGGCGGCGATGGTCGTCTCCCGCCGTCCTGGCGCTGTTCGTCGTCACGCTGCGGCTGCTCCTCGATCCCGCGCCGCGGCCCTACTTCGTGTGTCCGGCCATCGCGGTCGCGCTCGTCTGGGCCTGGACGTCCCCGAGCCGCGGCGCGCGGCGCGCGCGCGTGCTCGTCACCGTGCTGTCGCCGCTGCCGGTGCAGCTGCGCGCCGTGCTGACGCCCACGCAGACATGGGCGGCGGCGTTGACGCTGGTGACGGTGGCCACCGTCTACGCGGTCGCGGCGGAGGTCGCCCACGCGCGGACGATCGCCCGCGCCGCTGCCGTGGTCGCCGACGACGATGCGACCGCGGCCGCAACTACCCTGGCCGGGTGACGAGTCCTCAGACCCCCCACGGGCCGCGCATCGTGCTCGTCGGGCCGCCCGGGTCGGGCAAGACGACGGTGGCGCACGCGCTGGCCGACCGCTGGCAGCTGGCGGTGCGGGACACCGACGGCGACGTCGAGGCGGCCGCGGGCAAGCCGATCTCCGACATCTTCATCGACGACGGCGAGCCCGCGTTCCGCGACCTCGAGCGCACCGCGGTGGTGCGCGCGCTCGACGAGCACGACGGCGTCCTCGCCCTCGGGGGCGGTGCTGTGCTGGACCCGGCCACCCAGGCGGCCCTCGCGGCGTACCGGGAGCAGGGCGGCGTGGTGGTGTTCCTCGACGTGTCGCTCGCGCACGCCGCGCCGCGTGTCGGGTTCAACCAGTCCCGCCCGCTCCTGCTGGGCAACCCGCGCTCGCGCTGGCAGGCGCTCATGGCCGAGCGCCGGCCGGTCTACGAGGCCGTCGCCACGCTCGCCGTCGTGACGGACGACCTCACGCCGAGCGGGGTGGCTGAGCGCATCGAGGCGGAGCTGGCGGCCCGCCGCGCTGCCTCCGCCGGCGGCGCCTCGTGAGCGACGTGCGGACCATCCGCGTCGGCGGCGACCAGCCGTACGACGTGATCGTCGGCCACCACCTGCTGGGCAGCATCCCGCAGCTCCTCGGCGACGGCGTGCAGCGAGTGCTCGTCGTGCACCCGGCGGCGCTGGCGACGTCGGCGGACGCCGTGCTGGAGGACCTGCGGGCGCACGGCTTCGAGGCGTTCGGCGCGGAGGTGCCCGACGCCGAGGAGGCGAAGACCGCGCAGGTCGCCGCGTTCTGCTGGGGCGTGCTGGGGCAGGCCGGCTTCACGCGGTCCGACGCGGTGGTGGGCCTGGGCGGGGGAGCGACCACCGACCTGGCCGGGTTCGTGGCCGCCACGTGGCTGCGCGGCGTGCGCGTGGTGCAGGTCCCTACGACGCTGCTCGCGATGGTCGACGCCGCGGTGGGCGGGAAGACCGCCATCAACACCGCGGAGGGCAAGAACCTCGTCGGCGCGTTCCACTCGCCGGCCGGCGTGGTGTGCGACCTGTCCGCGCTCGAGTCGCTCGGGGCCTTCGACTTCGTGGCCGGCCTCGCGGAGGTGGTCAAGGCCGGGTTCGTCGAGGACCCGGTGATCCTCGACCTCGTCGAGGCCAACGTGCCGCTGCTCACCGATCCGGTCGCCGCCGCGTCGTCCGGCGTGCTGCTCGAGCTCGTCGAGCGCGCCGTGGCCTGGAAGGCGCGGGTGGTGACGGAGGACCTCCGCGAGGCGGGGCCGCGCGAGTTCCTCAACTACGGGCACACGTTCGGTCACGCGGTCGAGCGCGTGGAGCGCTACCGCTGGCGCCACGGCGCGGCCGTCTCGGTGGGGATGGTCTACGCCGCCGAGCTCGCGCGCCTGGCGGGGCGGCTGCCCGACGACGTGGTGGCGCGCCACCGCGGCGTGCTGTCCGCCCTGGGCCTGCCGGTGACCTACCGGGGCGACCGTTGGGAGCAGCTGCTGGCGGCGATGCAGCGCGACAAGAAGACGCGGGGCTCGATGCTCCGGTTCGTCGTGCTCGACGGCCTGGCCCGGCCCGCCCGGCTGGAGGGGCCGGACCCGGGGCTGCTGGCGGCGGCGTACGCCGAGGTCGCGGGCGACGCACGGCCGGCGGCCGTCGACCTCTGACCGCCGCGCCCACCCCGCCGGGATGCCGTCGTCCTCTAGCCTGTGCGGCGTGACGCGCGTCCTGGTCCTCAACGGTCCCAACCTCGGCCGCCTCGGCATCCGCGAACCGGAGGTGTACGGCTCCGCGACGCTGGCGGACCTCGCCGCGGCGGCCGTGGCGTGGGGCGTCGAGCTCGGCCTGGAGGTCGAGGTGCGGCAGACCGACGACGAGGCGGAGCTGGTCGGCTGGCTGCACGAGGCGGTGGACTCGCGCGCGGACGTGGTGCTCAACCCGGCGGCGTTCACGCACTACTCCTACGCGCTGCGCGACGCGGCCGCGCAGGTGACCGGCGCCGGCCTCGTGCTCGTCGAGGTGCACCTGTCCAACCCGCTCGCGCGGGAGACGTTCCGGCACGTGTCGGTCGTCGGGCCCGTCGCGACGGGGACCGTCGCCGGGTTCGGCGCCCAGTCGTACGAGCTCGCGCTCCGGGCGGTGGCGGCGCGCCGCTGACACAGCCTTCAAGTACCCAGCCTTGATCTCCTCGGATCAAGGTGTCAGACTTGAGGACATGTGGGTCGTCACCGCGGACCAGCGGGGGAGCAGGGTCGTCGGCGAGCGCGTCGCCGAGCTCCTCGCAGGCCTGCCGTCCGTCGCCGGCGTGGTCCGTCCGGCCGAACGGACGGTCGGCGACGAGGTCCAGGCAGTCCTCGACGACGCCCACGGGACCGTGGACCTCGCGCTGCACCTGCTCCGGGGCGGCGGCTGGAGCGTGGGCATCGGCGCCGGGACCGTCGACGAGCCGCTGCCCGCCTCGTCGCGCGCGGCGTCGGGGGAGGCGTTCATCCTGGCCCGCGAGGCGGTCGAGGCCGCCAAGAGCCGGCACCGGTCGGTCCCGCTGGCCGTCCGCGGGGCCGACCTCGCCGCCGCCGCGGACGCGGAAGCGGTGCTCACGCTCGTCGCCGCGGTCGCCGCGCGACGCAGCGCGGCGGGCTGGGAGGTGGCCGACCTCGCCGCCGCCGGCGAGGGGCAGGCCGCCACGGCGCGCCGGCTCGGCATCAGCGTGCAGGCCGTGAGCCAGCGGCTCCGGACCGCCCTGTGGGCCGAGGAGACCGCTGCCCGGCCCGCGGCCGCGCGCCTGCTGGTGGCCGCCGCCGGTTGACGTCCCGGCGCGGTCCGGGGCACCCTCGGCGGCGTGACCCCGTGGCTCGGCGCCCTCGTCGTCGTCCTCGCCCTCGCGCTGTCCACGGGCGGCGGGTGGGCGGTCACGCGCCTGGTGCTCCACCTCGCGTCGCGCTCGTCGGACGCCGGCGGCACGACGAGGCCCGAGGGCGCCCCGCCCGAGCCGGACGGCCCCGAGGGCGCGGGCGCGCTCGCCGCGCTGCGGGGCGGCACGTGGATCGGGCTCCTCGAGCGGCTCGCCACGTGCGGTGCGCTGCTCTACGGCGAGCCGACCGCCGTCGCCGTGGTCGTGGCGGTCAAGGGGCTCGGCCGGTATCCGGAGCTGCGGGAGCACCCGGCGGCGTCGGAGCGGTTCGTCGTCGGCACGCTCGCCTCGCTCACGTGGGCCACCGGCGTGGGCATCCTGGGTCGCTGGCTCCTCACGCGCTGACAGCCCCGGTTGCGTCCGGGCGCGCCGTGCCGTTGTGTCGTGCCATGCCCGAGCGATGGACCAAGGCCACCGTGCACCCCGACATGTGGGTGGACGCCGAGGAGGACCCGCGGGAGGCGCTGCGTACGCCCCTCGGCGAGCTAGCGACGCACCGCACGTACCTGGACCAGTACCGCATGACGCTCGTCATGAAGTGCGACGGGCTCGACGCGACGCAGCTGGCGCGCCGGTCCGTGCCGCCCTCCACGCTGTCGCTGCTCGGGCTCGTGCGGCACCTCGCCCACGTCGAGCACACGTGGTTCCGGCGCGTGCTCCAGGGGCAGGCGGACGTCGCACCCCTGTACGCCACCCCGGAGAACCGTGACGCGGACTTCGACGGCGCCGTGGCGGACCCGGCAGTGGTGGCCGAGGCATGGGCGACGTGGCGGGCCGAGGTCGACGCCGCGGACGCGTGGCTCGACACCCTCACCGACGGCGACATGGGCCGCACGGTCGACAACCGCGGCGAGCCGGTGAGCGTGCGCGACGTGCTCGAGCACCTGGTCGAGGAGTACGCACGCCACCTGGGGCACGCCGACCTGCTCCGGGAGTGCCTCGACGGTCGGGTCGGGCAGTAGCGCGCACGGTAGAATGTCCGACGGCCCGCGGGCCGTGGTGACCGCACGACGAGCCCCGGCCGACGGCCGGCGGCGGACGACGGCGCCGTGGCGACCGCTCGAAGCACCCCATCCTCGACAGGAAGACGACCAGTGGCGACGACGAACGACCTCAAGAACGGCCTCGTGCTGCGCATCGACGGGAAGCTGTGGACCGTCGTGCAGTTCCAGCACGTCAAGCCCGGCAAGGGCCCCGCGTTCGTGCGCACCACGCTCAAGGACGTCATGTCCGGCAAGGTCGTCGACCGCACGTTCAACGCGGGCGTCAAGGTCGAGACCGCGAACGTCGACAAGCGCGAGATGCAGTACCTGTACAAGGACGGCGACAACTTCGTCTTCATGGACACCGTCACGTACGACCAGGAGCACATCTCGGACGAGGTCGTCGGCGACGCCGCGCACTTCCTCCTGGAGAACCAGAACGTCATCGTCGCCACCAACGACGGCATCCCGCTCTACATCGAGCTGCCGACGTCCGTGGTGCTCGAGATCACGTACACCGAGCCGGGGCTGCAGGGCGACCGCTCGTCGGCCGGCACCAAGCCCGCCACGGTCCAGACCGGGTACGAGATCCAGGTGCCGCTGTTCCTCGAGACGGGCACCAAGGTCAAGGTCGACACGCGCGACGGCAGCTACCTGGGCCGCGTGAACGACTAGGTGGCCGCCCGGACCAAGGCCCGCAAGCGGGCCCTCGACGTGCTGTTCGAGGCCGACCAGCGCGGCCTCGACCCGTTGACGGTCCTCGCCCGTCGCATCGCCGAGCCCGGCACCCAGGCGCCCGTGCCGCAGTACTCCGTCGACCTCGTCGAGGGCGTCGTCGCGCACCTCGAGCGGATCGACGAGGTGCTCGCGACCCACTCGCACGGCTGGACCGTCGCGCGCATGCCCGCGGTCGACCGGTCGCTGTTGCGTGTCGGCGCGTGGGAGATCCTCTACAACGACGAGGTGCCGGACGCCGTGGCGGTGTCCGAGGCGGTCGCGCTGGCGGAGGAGCTGTCCACCGACGAGAGCCCCTCGTTCGTCAACGGGCTGCTCGCCCGGATCGTCGACCTCAAGCCGACGCTCCTCGCCTGACCGCCGTGTGCGCTGGCAGCCAGGCGCGCAGACGGTAGGGTGAACGCGGCCCCCGCGCCCTGGGGGTCGATCAGACACCTTTAAGACCCGTCCCGAGAGGCGGGGAAGGAGTCGTGGGCCATGGGTCCTGACATGCGTGCACCCAGCGGCGAGGCCGCGGAGGTGCTCGGCCCGGCGGACATCGGCCGGGCGCTCGTCCGCATCGCGCACGAGATCCTCGAGCGCAACCGAGGGGCCGACGGGCTCGTCGTCCTCGGCATCCCCACGCGGGGCATGCCCCTCGCGCGCCGGCTCGCCGCCAACCTCGCCGCCGTGGAACCCGGCGTGGACGCGGAGCGGATCACCGGCAGCCTCGACGTGACGATGTACCGGGACGACCTGGCGCACCATCCGACGAGGAGCATCGGCGCGACGCACGTGCCGCCCGACGGCATCGACGGCCGGGTGGTCGTCCTCGTCGACGACGTGCTCTACTCCGGCCGCACCATCCGCGCCGCGCTCGACGCCATCAGCGACCTGGGCCGGCCGCGTGCCGTGCAGCTGGCGGTGCTCGTCGACCGCGGCCACCGCGAGCTGCCGATCCGCGCGGACTTCGTCGGCAAGAACCTGCCGACGGCCACCACGGAGCGCGTGCGCGTGCTCCTGGCGGAGACCGACGGCCGCGACGCCGTGCTCATCGAGGGCCCGACGGGGGAGGGGCGATGAGGCACCTCTTGTCCGCCCAGGACCTCACGCACGACGAGGCGGTGCTCGTCCTCGACACGGCCGAGCAGATGGCCGCCACGCAGGCGCGCGAGATCAAGAAGCTGCCCACGCTGCGGGGGCGCACCGTGGTCAACCTCTTCTTCGAGGACTCCACCCGCACGCGCATCTCGTTCGAGACGGCCGCGAAGCGCCTCTCGGCGGACGTGCTCAACTTCTCGGCCAAGGGCTCGAGCGTGTCCAAGGGCGAGAGCCTCAAGGACACGGCGCAGACGATCCAGGCGATGGGTGTCGACGCGGTCGTCGTGCGGCACCAGTCCTCCGGCGCGCCGCACCGGCTCGCGCACGCCGGGTGGATCGACTGCCCCGTGATCAACGCGGGCGACGGCACGCACCAGCACCCGACGCAGTCGCTGCTCGACGCGTTCACGCTGCGCCGGCACCTCGCCGGCGGCACCGGCGACCTCGCGGGTCTGCACGTGGCCGTCGTCGGCGACGTGCTCCACAGCCGCGTGGCGCGCTCGAACGTGGACCTGCTCACCACGCTGGGCGCGCGCGTGACGCTCGTCGCGCCGCCCACGCTGCTGCCGGTCGGGGTCGAGGCGTGGCCGGCCGCGGTCTCCTACCACCTGGACGCGGTCGTCGCGGAGCGGCCCGATGCGGTGATGATGCTGCGCGTGCAGCGCGAACGGATGTCGAACGCCGGCGGCGGGTTCTTCCCCAGCGCGCTGGAGTACGCGCGCCTGTACGGGCTGGACCAGCGGCGGCTGGACGCCCTCGGGGAGCACGCGATCGTCATGCACCCGGGGCCCATGAACCGGGGCCTGGAGATCTCCGCCGACGCCGCCGACTCGCCGCGCTCGGTCGTGGTGGAGCAGGTGGCCAACGGCGTCGCGGTCCGGATGGCCGTGCTGTACCTCCTGCTCGCGGCGCGAGCACCGCCCCGGCGGCCGACGACGAGACGAGGGTCCTGGCATGAGCGATCGGTACCTCCTGACGCACGTCGCGCCCTTGGGCGGTGCGCCCACGGACGTCTCCATCGCCGACGGCGTCGTCGCCGCGATCGGCACCGACCTGCCCGCGGACGCGGCGACCACGGTCGTCGACGGCGCCGGGCTGGTGCTGCTGCCCGGCCTGGTGGACCTCCACACGCACCTGCGCGAGCCGGGCCGCGAGGACGCCGAGACCGTCGAGACCGGCACGCGTGCCGCGGCGCTCGGCGGCTTCACCGCGGTGCACGCGATGGCCAACACGTCGCCGGTCGCCGACACGGCCGGCGTCGTGGAGCAGGTGTGGCGCCTCGGCCGCGACGCCGGCTGGGTGGACGTCTACCCGGTGGGTGCCGTGACGGTGGCCCTCGAGGGCGAGCGGCTCGCCGAGCTGGGCGCGATGGCGGCCAGCGCCGCCCGCGTGCGCGTCTTCTCGGACGACGGCCGGTGCGTCGCCGACCCGGTGGTGATGCGGCGCGCGCTGGAGTACGTCAAGGCCTTCGACGGTGTCGTCGCGCAGCACTCGCAGGAGACGCGACTCACCGAGGGCGCCCAGATGCACGAGGGCGTCGTCTCGGCCGAGCTGGGCCTGGCGGGCTGGCCGGCCGTGGCCGAGGAGGCGATCATCGCGCGGGACGTGCTGCTGGCCGCCCACGTCGGCTCGCGGCTGCACGTGCTGCACGTCTCGACCGCCGGCAGCGTGGAGATCGTCCGCTGGGCCAAGGCGCGGGGCATCGACGTCACGGCCGAGGTGACGCCCCACCACCTGTTCCTCACCGACGAGCACGCGCGCGGCTACGACCCGGTGTTCAAGGTCAACCCGCCCCTGCGCACGGCGGACGACGTCGAGGCGGTCCGTGCGGGGCTGGCGGACGGCACCATCGACACCGTCGGCACGGACCACGCGCCGCACCCGGCGGAGGACAAGGACTGCGAGTGGGCGGCGGCGGCCTTCGGCATGACCGGCCTGGAGACGGCGCTGTCCGTGGTGCAGGCCACAATGGTCGACACGGGCCGCATGTCGTGGTCGGACGTGGCGCGGGTCATGTCGACGACACCCGCGCGGATCGGCCGCGTGGCGTCCGAGCACGGGCGGCCGATCGCGGTCGGGGAGCCCGCCAACCTCGTGCTGGTGGACCCGCGCGCACGCCGGGTGATCGACCCGCGCGCGCAGGCGACCAAGAGCGTGAACTCGCCCTACCGCGGCCTGGAGCTCCCGGGGGCGGTGGTCGCGACGTTCCTGCGGGGGCGGGCGACCGTGCTCGGCGGGGCCCTGGTCCGGCAGGCCGACGGGAAGGTGCTGGCCTGATGCGCGAGTGGGTGGACATCGCCGCGCTCGTCGCGGTCGCCGCACTGGCCGGGTGGGGCATGTGGCACGGGTGGCGCCGTCGCGCCCGCGCATCGGCGCAGGCGGTCCCGGCCGTCCCGGCGGTGCCCGACGAGCTGGGCGCCGCACGGCTCGGACCGCTCGAGGCGACGTACGTGTCGTCGACCACCACGGGCGACTGGCTCGACCGGGTCGCCGCGCACGACCTCGGCAACCGCAGCGCCGCGCAGGTGGAGGTCCACGACGCCGGCGTGCTGCTGCGGCGCCGTGGCGCCGCCGACCTCTGGGTACCCGCCGGGCGCCTGCGCGCCGTGGGCACCGCGCCGGGCATGGCCGGCAAGTTCATGGGCGGCGACGGCCTCGTGGTCCTCACGTGGGACACGGGCGCCGATCGCCTGCTCGACACGGGCCTGCTCGTGCGGCACCGCGGGGAACGGCCCGCGCTCGTCGCCGCGGTGCAGGCCCTCATCCCCGGGGAGGCCGCATGAATCCCGCCGTGCTCGTCCTGGAGGACGGCCGCACGTTCGCCGGCGACGCCTACGGCGCCGTCGGGCGCACGCTCGGCGAGATCGTCTTCGCCACCGGCATGACCGGCTACCAGGAGACGCTCACCGACCCGAGCTATCACCGGCAGATCGTCGTCATGACCGCGCCGCACATCGGCAACACGGGCGTGAACGACGAGGACCCCGAGTCCTCGCGCATCTGGGTCGCCGGCTACGTCGTGCGCGACCCCGCGCGGCGCGCCTCGAGCTGGCGGGCCCGGCGCACGCTGGACGACGAGCTGGTGGCCCAGGGCGTCGTGGGCATCAGCGGCATCGACACCCGTGCCCTCACGCGCCACCTGCGCGAACGGGGCGCGATGCGCGCGGGGATCTTCTCCGGCGCGGCGCTGCTCGACGAGCGCGGTGAGCGCCGGCCGCTGGACGAGCTGCTCGACGAGGTGCTGACCGCCGCGCCCATGGCCGGGGCCGACCTGGCGGGGGAGGTGTCCACCGACGCCGCCTACGTCATCACGGCGCTCGGGCCCGACGGTGCCGAGCTCGCCGAGCCGGTGGCCCGGGTGGCGGCGCTCGACCTGGGCATCAAGTCGATGACACCGCACCGGATGGCCGAGCGCGGCATCGAGGTGCACGTGCTGCCGTCGACCGCGTCGATCGACGACGTGCTCGCGACGGCGCCCGACGGCGTGTTCTTCTCCAACGGCCCCGGCGACCCCGGCGCGGCCACGCACGAGGTGGAGCTGCTGCGCGAGGTGCTCGACCGGCGGATCCCGTTCTTCGGCATCTGCTACGGCAACCAGATCTTCGGCCGCGCGCTGGGGTTCGGCACGTACAAGCTGGTCTTCGGGCACCGCGGCGTGAACCAGCCGGTCATGGACCGCACCACCGGCAAGGTGGAGATCACGGCCCACAACCACGGGTTCGCGGTGGACGCCCCGACGGACGGCGACGTGACCGCGCCGTTCGACGGTGGCCGCTACGGGCGCGTGCGCGTGAGCCACGTCGACCTCAACGACGACGTCGTGGAGGGGCTCGAGGCGCTGGACCTGCCCGCCTTCTCCGTGCAGTACCACCCCGAGGCGGCCGCCGGCCCGCACGACGCCGCCTACCTGTTCGACCGCTTCCTGGGTCTCATGAGGCCGGGGACGCCCGACGCGAAGGGTGCCGCCTGATGCCGCGCCGCGACGACATCCGTTCCGTCCTCGTCATCGGCTCCGGGCCGATCGTCATCGGCCAGGCGTGCGAGTTCGACTACTCGGGCACGCAGGCGTGCCGCGTGCTGCGCGCCGAGGGCATGCGCGTGGTCCTCGTCAACTCGAACCCGGCGACGATCATGACCGACCCCGAGTTCGCCGACGCCACCTACCTCGAGCCGATCACCACCGACGTCATCACGTCGATCATCGAGAAGGAGCGGCCGGACGCGCTCCTGCCCACGCTCGGCGGCCAGACGGCGCTCAACGCCGCGGTGGCGCTGGCCGAGGCGGGTGTGCTCGAGCGCTACGGCGTCGAGCTCATCGGCGCCTCGATCGAGGCGATCCGCAAGGGCGAGGACCGGGAACGCTTCAAGGAGGTGGTCTCGCAGATCGGCGGCGAGAGCGCCGCGTCGCGGATCGTCCACACGATGGACGAGGCCTTCGCCGCGGTCGAGGAGCTCGGCGGCCTGCCCGTCGTCGTGCGCCCGAGCTTCACCATGGGCGGCCTGGGCAGCGGCATCGCGTACGACGAGGACGACCTGCGCCGCATCGCCGGGCAGGGACTGCACGACTCGCCCGTCACGGAGGTGCTCCTCGAGGAGTCCATCCTCGGTTGGAAGGAGTACGAGCTCGAGCTCATGCGCGACAAGCACGACAACGTCGTCGTCGTGTGCTCCATCGAGAACGTCGACCCGGTCGGCGTGCACACCGGCGACTCGGTGACCGTCGCGCCCGCGCTCACGCTCACGGACCGCGAGTACCAGCGGATGCGGGACATCGCCATCGCGGTCATCCGCGAGGTGGGCGTCGACACCGGCGGCTGCAACATCCAGTTCGCGGTGCAGCCGGAGACCGGCCGGATCGTCGTCATCGAGATGAACCCCCGCGTGTCGCGCTCGTCGGCCCTCGCGTCGAAGGCCACCGGGTTCCCCATCGCCAAGATCGCGGCCAAGCTCGCCATCGGCTACACGCTCGACGAGATCCCCAACGACATCACGGGCTCCACGCCGGCGAGCTTCGAGCCGACGCTCGACTACGTCGTGGTCAAGGTGCCGCGGTTCGCGTTCGAGAAGTTCCCCGCCGCCGACCCCACGCTCACGACGACGATGAAGTCCGTCGGCGAGGCGATGGCCCTCGGACGCAACTTCACCGAGGCGCTCGGCAAGGCGATGCGGTCGATCGACAAGAAGGGCTCGACGTTCCACTGGGACGGCGAGCCGGTCACCGGGACCGAGCTGGTGGCCCTCGTCGAGTCGCTGCGCACGCCCACCGACCACCGGTTCGTCGACCTGCAGCAGGCGCTGCGAGCGGGCGTGTCCCTGGAGACGGTGGTCGAGGCGACGCGCGTCGACCCGTGGTTCGTCGACCAGATCGCCCTGGTCAACGAGGTGGCCGCGGAGGTGGCCGCCGCCCCGGCGCTCACGCGCGAGGTGCTGGCGCGCGCCAAGCGGCACGGGCTGTCCGACGCCCAGGTCGCGTCGCTGCGCGGCACGAGCGAGGACTCCGTGCGCCACACGCGCTGGGCGCTCGGCGTGCGGCCCGTCTACAAGACCGTCGACACGTGCGCGGCGGAGTTCGCGGCTCGCACGCCGTACCACTACTCGGCGTACGACGAGGAGACCGAGGTGGCCCCGCGCGAGCGGCCCGCCGTCCTCATCCTCGGCTCCGGGCCGAACCGCATCGGCCAGGGCATCGAGTTCGACTACTCGTGCGTGCACGCCACGCTCGCCCTCAAGGGCGAGTACGAGACCGTCATGGTCAACTGCAACCCGGAGACCGTCTCGACGGACTACGACACCGCCGATCGCCTCTACTTCGAGCCCCTGACGTTCGAGGACGTGCTCGAGGTGTACGAGGCCGAGAAGGCGGCGGGTCCGGTCGCGGGGCTCATCGTCACGCTCGGCGGGCAGACGCCGCTGTCGCTCGCGCAGCGCCTGGCGGACGCCGGGCTGCCGATCCTCGGCACGTCGCCCGAGGCCATCGACGCCGCGGAGGACCGGGGCGAGTTCGGCAAGGTCCTCGCCGCGGCGGGGCTGCCGGCCCCGGCGTTCGGCACCGCGACCACGCTCGAGGCCGCCCGGGAGGTGGCGCGCGGCATCGGCTTCCCGGTGCTCGTGCGCCCGTCCTACGTGCTCGGCGGCCGCGGTATGGAGATCGTCTACGACGAGCCGCAGCTCGCCGAGTACGTCGAGCGGGCCCTCGCGAACGCCGCCGACGGCGGCCGGGCCGGCACCATGGCCCCGCTGCTCATCGACCGGTTCCTCGACGACGCGATCGAGATCGACGTCGACGCGCTCTACGACGGCGAGGAGCTGTACCTCGGCGGCGTCATGGAGCACATCGAGGAGGCCGGGATCCACTCGGGCGACTCCGCGTGCGCGCTGCCGCCGGTCACGCTGTCCAGCAGCGAGCTGGAGCGCATCTACCGCTCCACCGAGGCGATCGCGCGCGGCGTCGGCGTGCGGGGCCTGCTCAACATCCAGTACGCCCTCGTCAGCGACGTCCTCTACGTGCTCGAGGCCAACCCCCGCGCGTCCCGGACCGCGCCGTTCGTCTCCAAGGCCACCGGCGTGCCCCTGGCCAAGGCGGCCGCGCTCGTCATGGTCGGCCACTCGATCGCCGACCTGCGGGCGTCCGGCGTCCTGCCGCCCGACGACGCCCGGCTGCTCGACCTGGACCAGCCGATCGCCGTCAAGGAGGCGGTGCTCCCGTTCCGCCGGTTCCGCACGCGTGACGGGCACGTGGTCGACACGGTGCTCGGGCCGGAGATGCGCTCGACCGGCGAGGTCATGGGCTTCGACGTCGACTTCCCTACGGCGTTCGCCAAGTCGCAGACCTCGTCGTTCGGCGGCCTGCCGACGAGCGGTCGCGTCTTCGTGTCCGTCGCCGACCGCGACAAGCGGTCCATCGTCCTGCCGGTCAAGCGCCTGCTCGAGCTCGGCTTCGAGGTGCTCGCCACCGAGGGCACGTCCGCCGTGCTCCACCGCTCGGGCATCAGCTCCACGGTGGTCCGCAAGGAGTCGCAGGGCCGGGGCCCGCTGGGCGAGCCGACGATCGTCGACCTCATCTCGGCCGGAGAGGTCGACATGGTGGTCAACACGCCGTCCGGGCAGGGTGCGCGCGCCGATGGCTACCACATCCGGGCGGCCACCGTGGCGGCCGACAAGGCGATCGTCACCACCGTGCAGCAGCTGCACGCGGCGGTCCAGGCGATCGAGGCGATCCTCGAGGGCCCCTTCCGGGTGCGCAGCCTGCAGGAGCACGACGCCGACGGCCGCGCGCGGCGCGCGGCCCGCGCCGCCGCGGCGGCAACGGCGTGAGCGCCGTGCCGTTCGGCGCCCGCCTGGCCGCCGCGATGGACGCGCTCGGGCCGCTGTGCGTCGGGATCGACCCGCACCCGTCGCTCCTGGGCGCCTGGGGGCTGCCCGACGACCCGTCCGGCCTGCGCTCCTTCGCGCTGACGACGCTGGATGCGGTCGCGGGGGCGGTGCCGGCGGTCAAGCCGCAAGCGGCGTTCTTCGAGCGGCACGGGTCCGCCGGGGTCGCCGTGCTCGAGGAGGTCGTCGCCGCCGGGCGCGAGCGCGGCCTGCTCGTCGTCGTCGACGCCAAGCGGGGCGACATCGGCTCGACCATGGCCGCGTACGCCGACGCCTACCTGCGCGACGGCTCGCCGCTGGCCGGCGACGCCCTCACCGTGTCGCCCTACCTGGGGTTCGGCTCGCTCGCGCCCGCGGTCGCGGCGGCGGGGGAGAGCGGGCGCGGCCTGTTCGTGCTCGCCCTGACCTCCAACCCGGAGGGCGCGAGCGTGCAGCACGCCCGGTCGCCCGAGGGGACGGCCGTGGCGACGGCCGTCGCGCGGGCCGCGGCGGAGCTCAACGCCGCCGAGCGCCGGTCGTCGGGAGCACGCCTCGGCTCGGTCGGGCTCGTCGTGGGCGCCACCGTGGGCGACGCGCCGCGGCTGCTCGGGCTCGACCTCGCCGCCGTGGGCGGCCCCCTCCTGGCCCCGGGCGTCGGCGCGCAGGGCGCGGGTCCGGCGGAGCTGGCGCAGGTGTTCGGCGACGCGCGGCGCGCGGTCCTGGCGGCCTCGTCCCGCGGCGTGCTCGGCGCCGGACCGGACCCGGCCGCGCTCCGGGCCGCCGCGGGCCGCGCGCGCGACGAGGCGGCCGCCGCGCTGCGGTGAGCCCCGGCGGCCGGTGCCGGGCCCGCCGGACCGCCGCCTTCGAAACGTTCCGGCAGGTCGGATCCGTCGACACCCCCTCGCGTCGCGTTGCCGACCGCCCTGTGGCTCGCTAGGTTCGATCCCGATCCCGACCGGGAATCCGGCCCCAGCCAGAGAAGGTGACGCGCGTGGCTCTTCCCCCGCTGACTCCAGAACAGCGCGCAGCAGCGCTCGAGAAGGCCGCCGCCGCCCGGCAGGCCCGTGCCGAGGTGAAGAACCGCCTCAAGTACTCGCAGGGCTCCCTGTCGGACGTCATCGAGCAGGGTCAGAAGGACGAGACGATCGGCAAGCTCAAGGTCGTCTCCCTGCTGGAGTCGCTCCCCGGCGTCGGCAAGGTCAAGGCCCGCGCGATCATGGCCGACATCGGCATCTCCGAGACGCGCCGCGTGCGCGGCCTCGGCCCCCACCAGGTCAAGGCGCTCGTCGACCGCTTCGGCTGATCGGGAGGCGTCTGCGGGCGGTGCCGGCAGACCACCGGCACCCTCCGCACCACCTCAGGAGCTCGCATGACCCCGCCCGCCCGGCTGACGGTCCTCGCCGGGCCGTCGGCCGTCGGCAAGGACACCGTCGCCGCCGACGTCCGCGCCCACTTCCCGCAGGTCTGGCTCTCGGTCTCGGCCACCACGCGCCCCCCGCGCCCCGGTGAGCGGCAGGGCGTCCACTACCACTTCGTCACGGACGACGAGTTCGACCGGCTGGTCGCGCAGGACGAGCTGCTCGAGTGGGCCGTGGTGCACGGCGTCTACCGCTACGGCACGCCGCGCCGCCCCGTGCTCGACCACCTGGCGACCGGGGACCCGGCGCTGCTCGTCATCGACCTGCAGGGGGCGCGCCAGGTGCGGGCGCGGATGCCCGAGGCGCGGTTCGTCTTCCTCGCGCCGCCCTCGTGGGACGAGCTGGTCCGCCGGCTCGTCGGCCGTGGCACCGAGGACGCCGCCGAGCGCGAGCGTCGACTCGCCAGCGCGCGCGTCGAGCTCGCGGCCGAGCCCGAGTTCGACCACGTCATCGTCAACGACGACGTGCACCGCGCCACCGAGGAGCTGGTGCGCGTCATGGGGCTGTCGGGGCCCCCGGTCGGTCGCCAGGCCGCAGGCTAGACTGGGCGGCAGTGCGCGGGGCGTCCCGCCGCCCCACCATCCCCATCCACCCTCGGGAGAGGCCACCGTGTCCGGAACCGTCGCCCAGCCCACCGGCATCACCGACCCGCCGATCGACGACCTGCTCGAGAAGGCCGACTCCAAGTACGCGCTCGTGCTCTACAGCGCCAAGCGCGCGCGGCAGATCAACGCGTACTACGCGCAGCTGAACGAGGGCCTCCTCGAGTACGTGGGCCCGCTCGTCGAGACGCGCCCCCAGGAGAAGCCGCTGTCGATCGCGATGCGCGAGATCGACCGGGGCCTGCTGACGATCGTCCCCGTCGAGGACTGACCTCCCTCCGGCCGTGCGGATCGTCCTCGGGGTCGCCGGCGGCATCGCCGCGTACAAGGCGGCCACGCTGCTGCGCCTGCTCACCGAGGCGGGCCACCGCGTACGCGTCGTGCCCACCCGCGCCGCGCTCGAGTTCGTCGGGCGCCCCACGTGGGAGGCGCTCTCCGGCGAGCCTGCGACGCCCGAGGTGTTCGACGACGTCACCGGTGTCGCCCACGTGGCGCTCGGGCAGGAGGCCGACCTGGTCGTCGTCGCTCCGGCGACGGCGGACCTGGTCGCGCGCGCGGCCGCCGGCCTCGCGGACGACCTGCTGACGACGACGCTGCTCGTCGCGCGCTGCCCCGTGCTGCTCGCACCGGCCATGCACACCCAGATGTGGCAGCACCCCGCCACGGTGGCGAACGTCGCGACGCTGCGCGCCCGCGGCGTGCACGTGCTCGAGCCCGCCGTGGGCCGCCTCACGGGCGCCGACTCCGGGCCGGGCCGGCTGCCCGAGCCCGAGGAGATCGCCGCCGCGGCGCTCGCGCTCGTGCCGCCGGGGCGTGCCGACCTGGCGGGGCGCCACGTGGTGGTCTCGGCCGGCGGCACGCGCGAGCCCCTGGACCCGGTGCGGTTCCTGGGGAACCGCTCGTCCGGCCGCCAGGGCATCGCGCTCGCCACGGCGGCCGCGCGGCGCGGCGCGCGGGTGACCCTCGTCGCCGCGAACGTGGCGCTGCCCGTCGGGCCGGGCGTCGAGGTGGTGCCGGTCGAGACGGCGGAGCAGCTGCGCGACGCCGTGCGCGACGCCGCGGCCGACGCCGACGCGGTCGTCATGGCCGCGGCCGTCGCCGACTTCCGTCCCGCGGCCGCGGCCGCGGCCAAGATCAAGAAGCAGCCCGACGGGCGGGCGCCGAACCTGGAGCTCGTCCAGACGCCCGACATCCTCGCCGAGCTGGTGTCCCGGCGTGTGCGGCCCGGCCAGGTCGTGGTCGGCTTCGCCGCCGAGACCGGCGACGACGACGGCGACGTGCTCGCGCACGGGCGCGCCAAGGCGCGCCGCAAGGGCGCAGACCTCCTCGTCGTGAACGCGGTGGGCGAGGGCCTCGGGTTCGGCACCGCCGACAACGACGTCGTCGTGCTGGACGGCTCGGGCGACGAGGTGGCGCGGGCCGCCGGCAGCAAGGACGACGTGGCGCACGCCGTGTGGGACGCGATCGTCCCGTTGCTCGCGCCCGCGGGCTGAGCCTGGCGGCGACGGCGCGGGGCCACCGGTTAGGCTTCCCGCCGTGACTTCGTCGACCGCGCGCCTGTTCACCTCCGAGTCCGTCACCGAGGGCCACCCCGACAAGGTCTGCGACCAGATCTCGGACGCCATCCTCGACGCCATCCTCGAGCAGGACGCCACCGCGCGCGTCGCGGTCGAGACGATGGTGACCACCGGCCTGGTGCACGTCGCCGGAGAGGTCACCACCGAGGCGTACGTCGAGATCCCGGCCGTGGTGCGCGAGGTGGTCAACTCGATCGGGTACACCTCGTCGGACATCGGGTTCGACGGCGACTCGTGCGGCATCTCGGTGTCCATCGGGCAGCAGTCGCCGGACATCGCGCAGGGCGTCGACAAGGCCATCGAGATCCGCGAGGACTCCGGCGACCTCGACCCGCTGGACCACCAGGGCGCCGGTGACCAGGGGCTGATGTTCGGGTACGCGTGCGACGACACGCCCAGCCTCATGCCGCTGCCGATCTGGGTGGCGCACCGGCTCGCGGAGCGCCTGGCGCAGGTGCGCAAGGAGGGGATCGTGCCCGGGCTGCGCCCCGACGGGAAGACCCAGGTGACGATCCGCTACGAGGGCGACCACGCGGTGGGGCTCGACACGGTCGTCGTCTCGACGCAGCACGAGCCGTGGGTCCAGCTGGAGACGACGCTCGCGCCGCAGATCGCCGAGCACGTGGTGGCGCCGGTGCTGGCGCAGCTCGAGCTCGACACGGCCGGGCACCAGCTGCTCGTCAACCCGACGGGGCAGTTCGTCGTCGGCGGCCCGAAGGGCGACGCCGGGCTCACCGGCCGCAAGATCATCGTCGACACCTACGGCGGCTTCGCGCGTCACGGTGGCGGCGCGTTCTCGGGCAAGGACCCGTCCAAGGTCGACCGCTCCGCGGCGTACGCCATGCGCTGGGTGGCCAAGAACGTCGTCGCGGCCGGCCTGGCGCGCCGGTGCGAGGTGCAGGTGGCGTACGCGATCGGGCGCGCGCACCCGGTCGGCCTGTACGTCGAGACGTTCGGCACGGCCACCGTGCCCGTCGAGCGCCTCACCGCCGCCATCCGCGAGGTGTTCGACCTGCGCCCCGCCGCCCTCATCCGCGACCTCGACCTGCTGCGGCCCGTGTACCGCAAGACCGCGGCCTACGGGCACTTCGGCCGCGAGCTGCCGCAGTTCACGTGGGAGCGCACGGACCGGGTCGCCGCGCTGCAGGCCGCGATCGGCTGAGGACGACGCCCGCGCCGTGGGGGCGCGGGATGGTGGGATGGGGCCGTGGAGGTCACCCAGCCGACGCTCGCCGGCATGCCCCGCACCCGCGCCCCGCGGGTGGCGAAGGAGCGTGCCGTCGCGACGGTGCTGCCCGTGGCGCGGGTGTGCGTCGACGTCCAGCCGGCCCACCTCGACCGGCTCTTCGACTACCTGGTCCCGGCCGACCTCGACGAGGCCGCCCGGCCGGGCGTGCGCGTCAAGGTGCGCTTCGGCGGCCAGGACGTGGACGGGTTCCTGCTCTCACGCCACGAGTCCTCCGAGCACGACGGACGGCTGGTGCCGCTGCGGCGGGTGGTGACGGGGGAGCCGGTGCTCACGCCCGAGGTGGCGCGCCTGGCGCGCGCGGTCGCGGACCACTACGCGGGGACGCTCGCCGACGTGCTGCGGCTGGCGGTGCCGCCCCGGCACGCACGCGTCGAGGCCGAGCCGCGGCCCGAGCGGGTCGCCGCGCCGCCGTCGCCGGTCGCCACCGCGTGGGGCGCCTACCGCGGCGGCGCCGCGCTGCTCCAGCACCTCATGTCCGGCGGGCACCCCCGCGCCGTGTGGACGGCGCTGCCGGGACCCACGGGCCAGGCGTGGCCGGACGCGATCGCGCAGGCGGTCGCGGCGTGCGTGCTCGGCGGGCGGGGCGCGCTCGTCGTCGCGCCCGACGCGCGCGACGTGGACCGGGTCCTCGCGGCGCTGGGCGGCGTGGGGCTGGGCGTCGACGCCCCGGGCGGGGCGGTGCGGCTGACGGCCGACGAGGGCCCCGCCGCGCGCTACCGCGCCTTCCTCGCCGCCCGGCGAGGCTTGGCGCGCGTCGTGGTCGGCACGCGGGCGTCCGCGTTCGCCCCCGTCGCCGACCTCGGGCTCGTGGTGCTCTGGGAGGACGGCGACCCGTTGCACGCCGAACCCCGCACGCCGTACCCGCACACGCGCCAGGTGCTCGCGCTGCGCGCCGAGCTGGCCGGCTGCGCCGCGATCATCGGCGGCCTCGGCCGGACCGTGGAGGCGCAGCGGCTGCTCCAGGCGGGCTGGGCGCGCGAGGTCGCGGCCGACCGGGCCGTGGTGCGCGAGCGCACGGCCCGCGTGCGGGCACTCACCACGGTCGAGCTCGCCAAGGAGGGTCCCGCCGCGGCCGCCCGGCTGCCCGCACCCGTCTTCGCCGCGATGCGCGCGGCGCTGCAGGACGGCCCGGTGCTGGTGCAGGTGCCGCGCGCGGGGTACGTGCCCGTCACGGCCTGCGCGCGATGCCATGCGCCCGCCCGATGCGCGGTGTGCACCGGGCCGCTCGGCCTCGACGCTGCCGGGGCGGTCCCGTCGTGCCGGTGGTGCGGGCGGTTGGCCACCGACTGGGCGTGCCGGGAGTGCGGCGGGCGCGCGCTGCGGTCGGTCCGCGTGGGCTCGGGGCGCACTGCTGAGGAGATCGGCCGTGCCTTCCCCGGCGTGCCCGTGCGCAGCAGCGGGGCGCGGGCCAGCGGAGGCGTGCTCGACACGGTCCCCGACCGCCCCGCCGTCGTCGTGGCGACCCCTGGGGCCGAGCCCGTGACCCCGGCCGGGTACGCCGCGGCGGTGCTGCTCGACGCCGCCGTCGCCACGGCCGGCGAGGGGTTGGCGGTGGAGCCGGACGCCCTCCGCCGCTGGCTGGCGGCGGCGACCCTGGTGCGTCCGGCCGCCGACGGTGGGCAGGTGCTGCTCGTCGGGGACGGCGCGGCCCGGCCCACGCAGGCGCTCGTGCGCTGGGACCCGGCCGGGCTCGCCGAGCGCGAGCTGGCCGAGCGCGCGACGCTGAGGCTGCCGCCGGCGGTCGCGATGGCCGCCGTCACCGGGCCGCGGCAGGCGGTCCAGCTCGTCGTCGACCGGCTCGCCGCTCCCGGGCTCGCCGTCCTCGGGCCCGTGCCCGTCGCCGGCCGGGACGCCGCGCTGGACCCGGACGTGCGCACGCTGCTGCGCGTCGCGCCCCAGGACGCACCTGCGCTGGCACGGTCGCTGGCGCAGTCCCTCGCCGTCCGCAGCGCCCGTCGCGAGGGCGGGGCGCTGCGGGTTCAGGTCGACCCACCGGAGGTGCTGTGACCGTGGACGCCGTGCTGCTCGACCTCGGCAACGTGCTGGTGCGCTGGCGCTGGCGCTCGGCCCTCGAGGGGCTGCTCAGCGACGACGAGGCGACGCGGTTCGCCGCGGAGGCGGGCTTCGCGGAGCTCAACCGCCGGCTCGACGCGGGCCTGTCGTGGGACGTGGCCGTCGCCGAGCTGACGGCGCGCGACCCGTGGCTCGGGGAGACGCTCACCCTGTACCGACGCCGCTTCCCGCTGTCACTGGGCCCCGTGCCCGGCATGCCCGAGCTCGTGGCCGAGCTGCGCGCGCTCGGCCTGCGGCTCGTCGGCCTGACGAACTGGTCCGCCGACATGTGGCCGTTCGCCGAGCCCGCCGCCCCGGTGATCGGCACGCTCGACGGCGTCGTCGTCTCCGGCGTGGAGGGCCTGGTCAAGCCGGACCCGCAGATCTTCCGGGTGGCGGCGGACCGCTACCGGCTCGACCCGGGGCGCACGCTGTTCGTCGACGACAGCCCACCCAACGTCGAGACGGCCCGGGCGCTGGGCTTCGGCGCCGTCGTCTTCACGGGTGCGCCGGAGCTGCGCCGGGACCTGCGCGCCCGCGGCGTGGACGTCGCCGCCCCCTAGGATCGCCGACGTGCGAGTGCTGTTTGCCGGGACCCCCGCCGCCGCCGTCCCCTCGCTGCGGGCGCTGGCGGCCTCGGACCACGAGGTCGTCGCCGTGCTCACGCGCCCCGACGCTCCGGCGGGCCGTGGACGAGCGCTCCAGCCCAGCGCCGTGCACGTGGCGGCTGACGAGCTGGGCCTCGAGGTGCTCGCACCCGCGCGGCTGCGCGACGAGGCGTTCCGCGCCCGCCTGGCGGAGCTGGACGTCGACGTCGCGGCGGTCGTCGCCTACGGCGCCCTCGTCCCGCCGGACCTCCTGGCCGCCGTGCCGCACGGCTGGGTGAACCTCCACTTCTCGCTGCTGCCCGCGTGGCGCGGCGCGGCACCCGTGCAGCACGCGATCATCGCGGGCGACGAGGTGACGGGTGCGACGACGTTCCGCCTCGAGGTGGGCCTCGACACTGGTCCGGTGTTCGGCCTCCTCACCGAGGCGGTACGGCCGCGCGACACGGCGGGCGACCTGCTGGCACGCCTCGGCGACGCGGGGGCCGGCCTGCTCGTCCGCACGCTGGACGGGATCGCCGACGGCACGCTCGTCGCGGTGCCCCAGCCGGCGGACGGGGTCAGCCTGGCACCCAAGCTCACGCCCGACGACGCCGCGGTCCGCTGGGACCACCCTGCGGTGGCCGTCGACCGCCGGGTCCGCGGCTGCACGCCGGACCCCGGCGCGTGGACCACGCTGCCGGACGGCTCGCGCCTGGTGCTGGGGCCGGTCACGGTGACCGACGAGGTGCTGGCGCCGGGACTCGTCGCGGCCGGCAAGCGCGACGTGCTCGTCGGCACCGCGACCACGGCGGTCCGGCTGGGCGAGGTCACGGCCACCGGCAAGCGCACGATGCCTGCGGCCGACTGGGCGCGGGGCGCCCGGCTCGCGGCGGGCACCGTGCTGGGGCAGGCGTCGTGACCGACGACCGCGAACCGCGCCCCGGCCGGCCCGGTCGCGCCGGCGGCGACCGACCGCTCGGGCGGCCCGGCTCGGCGCGCAGCCGCGGCGCGGACCCCGAGGCCCGGCGCGACGAGTCGGGGCACCACCGGGGCGCCGCGCGCGCGGAGGGCCGCTCGGGTCGCACTGCGGCGGCGCCGTCGCAGCGCGCCCGGCAGGGCGACCCGGCCCGCACCGCGGCGTTCGACGTGCTGCGCGAGGTCGCCGCCTCGGACGCGTACGCGAACCTCGTGCTGCCACCCCTGCTGCGCCAGCGCCGCATCGCCGGCCGGGACGCGGCCTTCGCGACCGAGCTGGCGTACGGCACGCTGCGCATGCGCGGGCGGTACGACGCGGTGCTCGCGCTCGTCGTCGACCGCGGCCTGGAGCACGTCGACCCGGCCGTGCTCGACCTGCTGCGCCTGGGGACCCACCAGCTGCTGGGGATGCGCGTGCCGCCGCACGCGGCCGTCTCCGAGACGGTCGCGCTGGCGCGCGCGCAGACCGGTGCCGGCTCCGCGCAGTTCGTCAACGCGATCCTCCGCCGGGTCGCCGAGCACCCGGTCGAGGAGTGGCTGGAGCGGCTGGCCGCCGGCGCCGGCGACGAGGACGCGCGGCTGGCGGCGCTGTGGAGCCACCCGGGGTGGATCGTCCGCGCGATGCGGGAGGCGCTCGTCGGCGCGGGCCGGCCCGCGGGCGAGATCGCGGCCCTGCTCGCCGCCGACGACGAGCCGCCGCACGTGACCCTCGTCGCACGTCCGGGCCTGGCCACGGCGGACGAGCTGACGTCCCAGGCCCGCGGGGCGACGCCCGGGCTGCTGGCCCCCACGGCGGTGCGCCTGGCGGGGGGCGACCCGGCCGCGCTCCCCGCGGTCCGCGACGGGCGCGCCGGCGTGCAGGACGAAGGAAGCCAGCTCGTCGCGCTCGCCCTGGCCCGGGCACCGTTGGCGGGACGCGACGAACGCTGGCTCGACCTGGCGGCAGGGCCCGGTGGCAAGGCTGCGCTGCTCGCTGCGGAGGCCGCCGGGCGTGGGGCGCGGCTCGTCGCGAACGAGCTGCAGCCCCACCGCGCGCGCCTGGTCCGGGACTCCCTCCGGGCGTTGCCCGCGGGGTCCGTCGAGGAGGTCCGCACGGGGGACGGGCGACTCGTCGGCAGCCTCGAGCCGGGCGCGTACGACCGCGTGCTGCTCGACGCACCGTGCACCGGCCTGGGCGCGTTGCGGCGCCGGCCGGAGGCCCGGTGGCGCCGCACCCCCGCCGACCTCGCGGCGCTCACGCAGCTGCAGCGCGAGCTGCTGGCCTCCGCCCTGGCCGCCGTCCGGCCCGGTGGTCTCGTCGCCTACGTCACGTGCTCGCCTCACCTCGCCGAGACCCGCCTCGTCGTGTCCGACGCGCTGCGGGCGGCGACGCGCGCCGGCACGCCGGCGACGCTCGTCGACGTCCGGCCGGTGGTCGCGGACCTCGCGCCGGGCGACGCTCCGGACCTGGGCGACGGGCCGCAGGTGCAGCTCTGGCCGCACGTGCACGGCACCGACGCGATGCACCTGTCGCTGCTGCGCCGCGACGCCTCCTAGGCTGGCACCGTGGCCGTGCGCATCAACCCCAGCATCCTGTCGGCCGACTTCGCCAACCTCGAGCGCGACCTCGCGGCGATCGCGTCGGCGGACTACGCGCACGTCGACGTCATGGACCAGCACTTCGTGCCCAACCTCACCCTCGGGCTGCCGGTGGTGGCGCGCCTCGCCCAGGTGTCCCCGGTACCGCTCGACGTGCACCTCATGGTGGACGACGCCGACCGCTGGGCGCCCGAGTACGCGGCGGCGGGGGCCGCGTCCGTGACGTTCCACGCCGAGGCGACCCAGGCGCCCGTGCGCCTGGCGCGCGAGCTGCGCGCGCGCGGCGTGCGCGCCGGCGTGGCCGTCCGGCCGGCGACGCCGGTGGAGCCGCTGCTCGACCTGCTCGACGAGTTCGACATGATCCTGGTGATGACCGTCGAGCCAGGGTTCGGCGGCCAGCCGTTCATCGACGGCACGCTGCCGAAGATCCGTCGCGCACGCCAGGCGATCCAGGCAGCCCGGACGCGTACGTGGATCCAGGTCGACGGCGGCGTCAGCCGCGAGACGATCGGACGCATCGCGGCTGCGGGCGCCGACACGTTCGTCGCCGGCTCCGCTGTCTACGCCGCCGCGGACATCCCCGCCGAGATCGCCGCGCTGCGGGCCCTCGCGGTCCGGACGATCACCGCCTGACACGCGCCGCCCGCCACCCGGCGCACGCTCCGCGCCCAACACACCCTCCGCCACCGAGCGCCCCCTCCCTCGGCGAGCGCCCCCTCCCTCAGCGAGCGCCCCCTCCCTCAGCGAGCGCCCCCTCCCTCAGCGAGCGCCCCCTCCGTCGGCGAGCGCATCGTTCGTCGCCGAGATCCAGGGTTCCGGCGCACGAAAGCCCTGCGTTCGCCGACGAACGATGCGCTGGGCGGGACGACGACGTGTGGTAGAACAGACGGCGCAAGCACACGTGCTCCGGGGTCGGTGAAAACCCGAGCCGGCGGTGACAGTCCGCGACCCGCGAGGCCCTGCGAAGGGCCGGACGGTGGACCTGGTGGAACTCCGGGACCGACGGTGAAAGTCCGGATGGGAGGAGTCGTGGCGGTGCGCGTCTCGACGCGTACCGCGACTGCAGGGCACCGTCCCTGCCGTCCCACCCCGGTGCCGACCGACGGCGCGGAGGTGGGGACATGGCGACCAGCACGCAGCAGGTGCGTCCGGCCGACGCCGCCGCGGACGCCGAGCTGACGGCGCTGCGGCGCGCCTTCGAGCTCGCCCGGCGCGGCCCCGCGCACGGCCCGAACCCCCGCGTGGGCGCGGTGCTGCTGCGCCCGGACGGCACGACGATCGGGGAGGGGTGGCACCGGGGCGCGGGCACTCCGCACGCGGAGGTGGCCGCGCTGGCCGACGCCGCGGCCCACGGTCACGACACCCGCGGCGCCACCGCGGTCGTCACGCTCGAACCCTGCAACCACACCGGCCGGACCGGCCCGTGCAGCGTGGCCCTCCTCGAGGCGGGGGTCTTGCGCGTCGTCGCCTCGGTGGCCGACCCCAACCCCGTCGCGGCGGGCGGCGCGCAGCGGTTGCGCGCGGGCGGCGTCGAGGTGGTGCTGGGTGTGCTGGAGGACGAGGGGCGCGCGGTGCTCGGACCGTGGCTGCCGGCGGTGCGGCACGGCCGGCCGTTCGTCACGCTCAAGCTCGCGGTGACCCTCGACGGCCGCGTCGCGGCCGCGGACGGCACCAGCAGGTGGATCACGTCGGACGTCGCGCGCCGGCACGCGCACGAGCTGCGCTCCCAGGTCGACGCCATCGTCGTCGGCACCGGCACCGCCCTCGCCGACGATCCCGAGCTGACCGCACGCACCGCCGACGGCGCGCTCGTGGAGCACCAGCCGCTGCGCGTGGTCGTCGGGCTCCGGGACCTGCCCGCCGCCGCGCGCCTCCACGGGCCGGGCGGCCCCCTGCTCCACGTGCGCACGCACGAGCCCGCCGAGGTGCTGCAGGCGCTGTCCGGCCGCGAGGTGCGCCACGCCCTCGTCGAGGGCGGCCCGACGCTGGCGGCCGCCTTCCTGCGCGCCGGGCTCGTCGACGAGGTGCACGCCTACGTCGCGCCCGTGCTCCTGGGGGCCGGCCGGCTCGCGGTGGCCGACCTCGGGGTGACGACCATCGACGAGGCGCTGCGCCTCGACCCCGTCCACGTCCAACCGCTGGGGCCCGACGTGCTCGTCGTGGCGACGCCCCGCAGACAGGAGATCTGATGTTCACCGGCATCGTCGAGGAGGTCGGGCGCGTGGTCGCCCTGGACCGGCGCGACGGCGAGGGCGACGCCCGCCTCGTCGTGCGCGGCCCGCTCGTGGTCCAGGACGCGCACGTCGGCGACTCGATCGCCGTCGCGGGCGTCTGCCTCACCGTCACCGAGCTGCCCGGCGACGGCTCGTTCGCCGCGGACGTCATGCCCGAGACGATCCACCGCTCGACGCTCGGCACGCTCGCCGCGGACGACCAGGTCAACCTCGAGCGCGCCCTGCCCGTCGGCGGCCGCTACGGCGGCCACGTGGTGCAGGGGCACGTCGACGGCGTCGGCGAGGTCCGCGCGCGCGTGCCCGGGCCGCGCTGGGAGGACCTGACGATCGCGATCGAGCCCGAGCTGGCGCGCTACGTCGCCGAGAAGGGCTCCATCGCCGTGTCCGGCGTGTCCCTCACCGTGACGTGGGTCGCGGACGCCGCGTTCGGCGTCTCGCTCATCCCGACGACGCTCGCCGCCACGACGCTCGGCGCCGCGGTGCCCGGGACCCGTCTCAACCTGGAGGTCGACGTGCTGGCCAAGTACACCGAACGGCTGCTCACCGCGAGCGGGGTGCGGCGATGAGCGACATCCCGCTCGGCACCGTGGAGCAGGCGCTCGACGCGCTGCGCGCGGGCCGGCCCGTGCTCGTCGCCGACTCGCCGGACCGCGAGAACGAGGCCGACGTCATCTTCGCGGCGCAGCACGCCACGGCGCAGTGGGTCGCCTGGACCATCCGGCACTCGTCGGGCTACCTGTGCGCGCCGATGCCGGCCGCGCGCGCGGACGCACTGGACCTGCCGCTCATGGTGCCGCGCAGCCAGGACGCGCGGCGCACCGCGTACACCGTCACGGTGGACGCGGCCGCCGGCGTGACCACCGGCATCTCCGCGGAGGACCGCGCCCGCACGCTGCGGGTGCTGGCCGACCCGGCCTCGGGCCGCGGCGACCTCATCCGGCCCGGCCATGTGCTGCCCCTGCGGGCGGTCCCCGGTGGGGTGCTGCACCGCGGCGGTCACACCGAGGCGGCCGTGGACCTGTGCCGCCTGGCCGGCCTCGACCCGGTCGCCGGCATCGCGGAGCTCATCAACGACGACGGCACGATGGCCCGCCTGCCGGAGGCGTCCGCCGTCGCCCGGGAGGCCGGGCTGGTGCTGCTGACGATCGAGGAGATCGTCGAGTGGCGGCTGGCGCACGGCGACCTCGTGCCCGACGGCGAGGTCGCCGGGCCGGTGCAGCCGCGCGTGCAGCACACGACGTCCGCCCACCTGCCCACCCGCTACGGCGACTTCCGGGTCCGCGGCTACCGCGACCTGCGCACGGGCGACGAGCACGTCGCGCTCGTGCCGGTGACGGGCCTGTCCGAGCGCCCCGTGGTGCGCGTGCACTCCGAGTGCCTCACGGGCGACGCGTTCGGCTCGGAGCGGTGCGACTGCGGCCCGCAGCTTCAGGAAGCCATGCGGCTGGCCGCCGCCGGCGGCGGCGCGATCGTCTACCTGCGCGGCCACGAGGGCCGGGGGATCGGGCTGCTCGCCAAGCTCGCCGCCTACACGCTGCAGGACGAGGGGCGCGACACGGTCGAGGCGAACATCGACCTCGGCTGGCCCGCCGACCGCCGCGAGTACGGCGCCGCCGCCGCGATCCTGCAGGACCTCGGCGTCACCACCGTCACGCTGCTGACGAACAACCCGGCGAAGGTCACCGGACTGCGCGCGCACGGCATCGACGTCGCGGAGATCCGCGGCCTCGAGGTCGGGCGCACGCCGCACAACGCGAAGTACCTGGCCACCAAGGCGCACCAGATGGGGCACCTGCTGAAGAACCTGGAGGAGACGGCATGAGCGGGGCCGGCGCACCGAGCATGGAGCTCGACGGCACGGGACTGAGGGTCGTGGTGGTCGCGGCGTCGTGGCACCAGGTGGTCATGGACGGCCTCGTCGCCGGCGCCGAGCGCGCGTTGACGCAGGCGCACGCGGACGCGACGCTCGTGCGCGTGCCCGGCTCGTTCGAGCTGCCGGTGGCCGCGCTCCACGCGGCCCGGTCCTGCGCGGACGCCGTGGTGGCGCTCGGCGTCGTCATCCGGGGCGGCACGCCGCACTTCGACTACGTGTGCCAGGCGGCGACGCAGGGCCTGACCCGGGTGGCGCTGGACACCGGTGTCCCGGTCGGGTTCGGCCTCCTCACGTGCGACGACGAGGCGCAGGCGGTCGACCGCGCGGGCCTGCCCGGCTCGCACGAGGACAAGGGCTACGAGGCCGCCCAGGCCGCGGTCGCGACGCTGCTGGCCCTCCGCCCCCTGGACGCCCCGCCGGCCGCCGGCGCGTGACGTCTAGGCTCCCGGTCGTGAGCCACGACGTGAACCCCGACGTGAAGACCTTCGAGGGCCTGTTCGCGGAGCTCGGGCGCAAGGCCGCGGACCGGCCCACCGGCTCGCGCACCGTCGCGGAGCTCGACGCCGGCGTCCACGCCATCGGCAAGAAGGTGGTCGAGGAGGCCGCCGAGGTGTGGATGGCGGCCGAGCACGAGGGCGACGAGCGCACGGCCGAGGAGATCAGCCAGCTGCTCTACCACCTGCAGGTGCTCATGATCGCCCGGGGCCTGTCGCTCCGTGACGTCTACCGCTACCTCTGAGCCGAGGACCGCCAGTGCTGAGGATCGCCGTCCCCAACAAGGGCTCCCTGTCCGAGCCCACCGTCGACCTGCTCCGGGAGGCGGGCTACCGGCAGCGCCGCGACCCGCGCGAGCTGGTGCTGGCGGACCCGGACAACGACGCCGAGTTCTTCTTCCTGCGCCCGCGCGACGTCGCGGTGTACGTGGGGCAGGGGACGGTCGACGTCGGCATCACGGGGCGCGACCTGCTCATCGACTCCGGCTCGTCCGCCACCGAGCACCTGCCCCTCGGGTTCGCGCGCTCGACGTTCCGGTTCGCGTCCGCCGCCGGCCGCCTGCACGACGCGACCGAGGTCGCGGGGCTGCGCGTCGCGACGAGCTACCCGGTGCTCGTCGAGCGCTACCTGCGCGAGCGCGGCGTGGCCGCGGGCGGGATCGTCCGCCTCGACGGCGCGGTCGAGTCCGCCATCCGGCTCGGCGTCGCGGACGTCATCGCCGACGTCGTCGAGACGGGCTCCACGCTGCGCGCCGCGGGCCTCGAGGTGTTCGGCGACCCCATCCTCACGTCGGAGGCCGTGCTCGTGCGCCGGGCGGACGCGGCGGCACCGGCGGGCCTGGACGTGCTCACGCGGCGCATCCAGGGCGTCCTCACGGCCCACCAGTACGTCCTCATGGACTACGACGTGCCGATCGCGGCGGTCGACCGCGCGGTGCGCATCACGCCGGGCCTCGAGTCGCCCACGGTCTCGCCGCTGCACGACAAGCAGTGGTGCGCGGTGCGGGCCATGGTGCCGCGCGCGCAGACCAACCGCGTCATGGACGAGCTCTACGAGGCCGGCGCCCGGGCGATCATCGTCACGTCGATCCACGCCTGCCGGCTGTGACGGCGGCGGGCGACGACGAGCGGCCGTTCCGGCCCCGGTTCGCCCGCGCGGTCACCCTCACGATCGGCGCCACCGTCCTCGTCCTCACCGCGCTGCTCGTCGCCGCCCTGCCCGACGTGCCGTGGGGCGACCGCGCCGGCATCGGTGCCGTCGGCCTGGCGGTGGTGTGGTTCTGCTGGCGGGAGGCGGCGGTGGTCGCGCGGCCGGACGCCGGCGGCCTGACCGTGCGCAACCTCGTCGCCACCCGGCGCCTGGAGTGGGCACAGGTGGTGGACGTGCGCTTCGGTGAGGGCCGACCCTGGGTGCAGCTCGACCTCGCGGACGGCGACACGCTGGCCGTCATGGCGATCCAGCGCGCGGACGGGGCGGCCGCCCGCCGCGAGGCCCGCCGCCTGGCGACTCTCGTCGCGCGGCACACGGCGACCGCCGCCGACGACTAGCACCGGGCGGCCGCGGGACGCGGACCCGGCGCGCAGGGGCAGCCGCGCGGCGAGCGTCCGACGACCGACGCGGGCCGCGCGCCTCAGGCCCGCACGGCGAGCAGCGCCATGACGTCCTTGAGCGCCGGGTACAGCCGTCGGTAGGGCTCGTAGAGGCCGTCGTAGGCCGCGGTCGCGCGCCGGTCCGGCACCACCACGTGGCCCGAGCGCCACGCGAGCGCCGCGCCATCGTGGCCGAGGTACACGTGACCGAGCAGCGCGGCCCCGGCCGCGCTCACCTCGCCGTCGGCCATGACGGCGACCTCACGGCCCGTGACGTCGGCGACGATCTGCGTCCACAACGGAGAGCGGGCCCCGCCGCCCACCGCCCGGAGCCGCTCGACGGGCGTCCCGGTGGCGCGCTCGAGCTCGCCGAGCTGCAGCCGCAGCTCGAGGGCGACCCCCTCGAGCACGGACCGGTAGAGGTGCGCGGCCGTGTGCCGCCCGTGCCAGCCCACCACGGCGCCGCGCGCCGCCGGGTCCCAGTACGGCGTCTGCGCCGCGTTCCAGTAGGGGAGGGTGAGCAGGCCCTCCGCACCCGGCGGCAGCAGGGCTGCCGCCGCCTGGACGGCCGCCAGGTCGCCCGCCCCGAACTCGCGCACGGCCCACGACGCCAGGTAGGCGGCCGCGTTGAGCACGGTCTCGAGCACGTAGTCGCCCGGGCGCACCCCGACGAGCGTGCGGAACGCGGGCGAGGTCAGCGCCTCGCCACAGCTGACCCCGCACACCATGGAGGTGCCCAGGTTGAGGTAGGCGACGCCCCGCTCGGCCACGCCGAGGGCCAGGCCCGCGGACTGCCCGTCCCCGATCCCGGCGACGAGTGGCACCGGCCCGGGCAGGCCGAGCGCGGCGGCGGCCTCGGGCGTGAGGTCGGCGATCGGGCTGCCGGCGGCGACGAGCGCGGGCAGCTGGTCCGGTCGCAGGCCGGCGAGGGCGACGAGCTCGGGCGACCAGTCGAGCTCGGCCAGCGCGAACAGGCCGAGCGTGTCGGCCGAGGCGTGGGACGTCGCGAGCCGTCCGGTGAGCCGGAGTGCCAGGTAGCCCTGGACGTCCGCCACCGCGGCGGCAGCCGCGACGTGGTCCGGCTCGTGCCGCGCGAGCCAGGCCAGCTTGTAGAGCGCGGGCGTGGTGTCCGGCGGCTTGCCGGAGGTCGCGTGGACCGCGGGCGTCCCGAGCTCGGCGATCTCCTCCCGCGCGCGCGAGTCGACCCAGAGGATCGCCGGCCGCAACGGCGCCCCGGCGCGGTCGAGCAGCACGAACGACTCGCGCTGGTGCGTGAGGCACACCGCCGCCACGCGCGCCGGGTCGTCGAGGGCCGCCACGGCCTCGGCCACGGCGCCGACGGTCGCCGAGTACCACGCCGTCGCGTCCTGCTCGTGGAACCCCACCGCGGGCGTCGCGGTCGCCAGTGGCCGGGTGGCCGCGGCCACCACCGTGCCGGCGGCATCCACGGCCACGGCCTTCGCCGCGGTCGTCGAGCAGTCGACCGCGACGACCAGGTCGCCCGTCACGGGGCCACCACGACCTTGAGGCCCGTCCGCGCGGCCGCCACGGCGAACGCCTCGGCGGCGTCGTCGAGGTCGAACGTGTGCGACACGAGCGCGCGGACGTCCACACCGCCGTGCTCCACGAGCGCGATCGCGCGCGGGTAGACCTCCTTCATGCGGCGGGCCATCCGGAACGTCAGCCCCTTGCGGCGCGCGGTCGCCGCCGGGAACGACGTGCGGTCGTCGTCCGGGATGCCCGCCAGGACCACCGTGGCGCCGGGCCGCGCGGCGTCCACCGAGATCGTCACCGCGTCGTCCGTGCCCGCGCACTCGATCACGCGGTCGGCGCCGCGCCCGGTCGTCGCCGCCGCGAGCTCCGCGGCGAAGCCCGGCGCACGCGGGTCGAGCGCCGCGTCCGCCCACGCAGCGGCCGCGGCCCGGCGGTGGGCGAGGGGCTCCACCGCGACGACCGTGGTCGCACCCGCCGCGCGCGCCACCTGCAGGGCGGCCAGGCCGATCGGGCCGCACCCGACGACGACGACCGTCGCGGCCGCCCGGAGGTGGGCGAGGTCCACCGCGTGGACGGCCACGCCGAGCGGCTCGAGCACGGCCGCGTCCGCGTCGGACAGTGCGGCCGGGACCGGGTGGAGCAGGTGGGTGGGCCAGGCGACCACCTCGCGCAGCGCGCCGTCGGTCACCCCGTGGCCGGCGAAGCGCACCGTCGGGCACAGGTTCCGGTTGCCCTCGAGGCAGGACTCGCACCGGCCGCACGGGTTCGCCGGGTCCACCGCGACCCGCACCCCGTCCAGCGGACCGCCCTGCACCACGCCGCCGAACTCGTGCCCCAGCACGAGCGGACGCGAGAGGGTCGCGTCGCCGATGCTGCCCTGCGTGAACCAGTGCAGGTCCGAGCCGCACAGCCCCACGGCGGTCACCCGCACGAGGGACTCGCCGGCACCGGCGACGGGCACCGGCTCCTCCGCGACCCGGACGTCCCCGACCCCGTGCAACCGCGCGACTCTCACCCTCAGCTCCTTCGACCGGGCCCCGAGCCCATCTCAGCACGTCGCCGCGTGCCGGCCCGCATCCTCGGCGCGTCCCGGGCCGCAGGCCCGCCGGGGGCACGCTGCCCCTACGCTGGTCGCGATGGCACCCGCGATCGACCCCGCCGAGCGCCTGCTCGACCTCGTCATCGCCCTCGTCAACACGTCGGGGCGCATGACGAAGCAGCAGGTGCGCTCGTCCGTGGCCGGGTACCAGGACGCGGTGTCCGACGAGGCCTTCGAACGCATGTTCGAGCGCGACAAGGACACGCTGCGCGAGCTCGGGGTGCCCGTGCTCACGGTGACCGACGCGCGCCACGGCGACGACGTCGGCTACCGCATCGACCCCGACGCCTACGCGCTGCCCGCCGTGCAGCTGACGCCCGCCGAGCTCGGCGTCCTCTCGCTCGCGGTGCAGGTGTGGCAGGACGCCACGCTGCGTGCGGACACCTCGCGGGCGCTCACGAAGCTACGGGCCGTGGGGGAGGGGCCGTCGGCGACGGACCTCCTGGCGGGCCTGGCGCCGCGTGTGCGGGCCGACGGCTCCGCGTTCGGGCCGCTGGTCGAGGCCGTCCAGGAGCGCCGCCTGGTGCGGTTCACGTACCGCGCCGCCTCGTCCGGCGAGGTGCGGGACCGCACGGTCGAGCCGTGGCGGCTGCTCGCGCGCCGCGGCGGCTGGGTGCTCGTCGGCCGCGACCGCGACCGCGGCGCCGCCCGGTCGTTCCGTCTCGGCCGCATCCAGGGAGCCGTGCGCGCGGTCGGAGCCCCGGCGGCGTTCGCGCCGCCCACCGACGCCGAGCTCGCCGACGCCATGGCGGCCTGGGCCCCGGGCCCCGAGCGCGTCGCCACGCTGGCGGTGCTGCCCGACCGGGCCGCCGCGCTGCGCGCCCGCGCCACGGCGCCCGGTGACGTCGACGCGGCCGCGATCCCCGGGGCGCCGCAGCTGCTGGCCGGCCGCGACCTCGTCCACGTCCGCTACCGCAGCACGTGGGAGCTCGCCGAGGAGCTCGTGGGCTACGGTGCCGCTGTCGTCGTCCTCGACCCGCCCGGCGTGCGCGACGCGGTGCTCGACCTGCTGCGCACGGCCGCGCGGCTCGACGTCCCCCAGGCGGTCGACCATGGCTGAGCGCGCGCCCGACCGCCTGCTGCGGATGCTGGGCATGGTCGCCTACCTCGAGAGCCACGACGCCGTCGCGGTCGACGACCTCGCGGCCCAGTTCGGCGTCACGCCGGACCAGGTGCTCGCGGACATCGACACGCTCTGGGTGACGGGCACCCCGGGCTATCTGCCGTACGACCTCATCGACTTCGACGCCACGGCGTACGAGCGCGGGGTGGTCCGGCTCGTCGAGTCCCGGGGTCTGGCCCGGCCGTTGCGGCTGGGAGGCCGGGAGGCCGTCGCGCTCGTCGCCGCACTGCGCTCGATGGCGGCCTCGCTCGCGCCCGCGCTGGACGACGAGCGCGCCGCGGTGCTGCGCTCGGCGCTGGCCAAGGTCACCGCGGCCGCGGGGGATGCCGCCGCCGCCGTCGACGTGCAGCTCCCTGCCGCCGCGACGCCGCAGGTGGGCGCGGTGGTCGGCGACGCCCTCGCCCGCGGTCGGCGGCTGCGGATCCGGTACGTCGACGCGGGTGACCGCACGAGCGAGCGCGAGGTCGACCCCATCCGCCTGGTGAGCCAGGACGAGCGCAGCTACCTCCTCGCGTGGTGCCGGGCGTCGGACGGCGAGCGGCTGTTCCGCGTCGACCGCGTGGTCGCCGCCGAGGTGCTCGACGCACCCGCGGAGGAGCACGGCGTCCCGGAGCGGGCCGAGGTGTTCACGCCCGCCGGCGGCGAGCCCGTGACGCTCCACCTGGCCAGCCAGGGGCGCTGGATCGTCGAGACGACACCGGCCGAGGCCGTGCGCGACCTGCCCGACGGCTCGTTCGAGGTGGACCTCCAGGTGGTCCAACCGGCGTGGCTGCGGCACCTGCTCCTCCAGGCCGCGCACGCGGTCGTCGACGTCCGGCCGCCCGAGGTGGCGCACGACGCCGCGGCCTTCGCGCGCCGCGCGCTGGCGGCCTACGCCCCGCTCGTGCCGGCCGGAGAGGGGAGCTGAGCACCATGCCCTGGGTGGTCGTCTGGCCGGTGCTCGTCGTCGCCGCGCTCGTGGGCGCGTTCTTCCTCGGGCGCGACCTCTGGCGCCGCGGCAAGGCGCTCACGCGCGCGGCGGCGCGCGCGGCGGACGCCGCCTCCCGGTTCTCCGAGCGGGCCGACGAGCTCGCGCAGGCCGCCCGCGAGCGCAACCCGGTGCCGCCGGTCGCGCTGCTCCGGGACCGGGCCGACCTGGTCGACGACCTCGAGGCGGCGCGGGCCGCCCGCGACCGCCGGCTCGTCGAGCGCCATGCGCGCCTGCGCGCGGTGATGGCGGGCTGGCTGGACTACTGGCGCTGAGGGGCCTGACCTGCCCGGCCGTACACTCGCCCCACACAAGGAAGCGGAGAGCGTCATGTTCCGAAACGGTCTCGAACCGTGGCACGTCATCGTGGTGGTCATCGCCATCGTGCTCGTCTTCGGCGCCAACCGGCTCCCCGGCCTCGCCAAGTCGCTCGGGCAGTCCCTCAAGATCTTCAGGAACGAGATGAAGGACCTCTCGGGGGACAAGCCCGACGACGCGTCGAAGGACAAGCCGAACGACGGCGGCACCGGCACCAAGGCCTGAACGCATGGCAGCACAGCGTCGTCCCACGGACGGGGGCGGGCGGATGCCGCTGCGCGCCCACCTCCGTGAGCTGCGCCGTCGGATCGCCCTCGTCGCCATCGGCATGGTCGTCGGCATGGTCGGCAGCTGGCTGCTCTACCGGCGGGTGTTCGAGGCGCTCACCGGGCCGCTGCGGGAGGTCGCCGCGACGCGGCACGACACCGTGGCGCTCAACTTCTCCGGGCTCGCGGCGTCGCTGGACATGCAGATCCAGGTGTCGCTGTTCCTCGCGGTGATCCTCACGAGCCCGTGGTGGATCTACCAGGTCTGGGCGTTCATCACGCCCGGGCTGACCCGTCGTGAGCGTCGGTACGCCGTCGGGTTCGTCGTCGCGGCCGTCCCGCTCTTCCTCCTCGGGGCGGCGGCGGCGTGGTGGGCACTCCCGCACGCCGTCGACATGCTCACGAGCTTCACTCCCGCCGGGGCGTACAACCTGATCGACGCACCGACCTACATGTCCTTCGTCATGCGGCTGGTGCTGGCCTTCGGCATCGCGTTCCTGCTGCCCGTCATCATGGTGGCGCTCGACATGGTCGGCGTCGCCCGGTCGCGGGTGTGGATCCGTGCCTGGCGGTGGGCCGTCGTCGTCATCTTCGTCTTCGCGGCCGTCGCGACCCCGACCCCCGACGCCATCACGATGCTGTTCGTGGCCATCCCGATGTGCGGCCTCTACTTCGGCGCGCTGTGGATCTGCGTGGTGAACGACCGCCGTGTCGAGCGACGCCGGGCCGCGCAGGCCGCCGCATGAGCACCGTCGGCGTCATCGTCAACGCAGCCGCGGGGGCCCGCGACGTCGTCGTGACCGGGCGGCGGGTCCACGAGCTGCTGAGCGCCGCGGGGCACACGGTCGTCGACTTCTCGGCGCCCACGCTGGCGCAGGCCACCGACCGGGCGCGGGCCGTGGCCACCGCGGGCCTGGCGGGCCTCGTCGTCGTCGGCGGCGACGGCGCGGTGCACCTGGGCGTCAACGTGGTCGCCGGGACGCACCTGCCGCTGGGTATCGTCCCCGCCGGGACGGGCAACGACATCGCGCGGGCGCTGCACGTCCCCAGCCGGGTCGAGGCCGCCGTCGCGGACATCGTGGCGGCGCTGGCGACCCGGCCCCGGTCCCTCGACGCGGTCCGCGTCGGCCGCCCCGGGGCTGCCGCGTACGAGTGGTTCCTCGCGGTGCTCTCGTGCGGCATCGACGCCGCGGTCAACGGCACCGCCAACACCTACCGGTGGCCCTCCGGCCACCTCAAGTACGTCCGCGCCCTCGTGGCGGAGCTGCCGCGGTTCCACCCCTACGGGTACCGGGTCCGCCTCGACGACGGGGAGTGGGAGTCCACCGGCACGCTCGTGGCCGTGGCGAACACGCCCTGGATCGGCGGCGGCCTGAAGATCGCGCCCGCGGCCGATCCGGAGGACGGCCTGCTGGACGTCGTCGTCGCCGGGCCCTTCACGCGCCACGGGCTGGTGGGCATGTTCCCGCGGCTGTACGCCGGCAGCCACGTCGACCACCCGAAGGTCCACGTGTTCCGCACGCGCTCGGTGACCATCGAGCCGGTCGCCGCTCTGGGCCCGCACCCGCCGGTGGCCTTCGCCGACGGCGAGCGCATCGGGCCGCTGCCGCTGCGCATCGAGGTGGTCCCCGGCGCGCTCGACGTGCTGCACTGACGCGCTGCTTAGGGTGGGTGCGTGGCCCGCTCCTCCCCGCCCCGCCGGGCGCTGCCCGACGAGCCCTCCCCGGCGCAGCGGTGCGCGGAGTTCCGCCGCCGCGCCGCGGCCGAGCGCACCGAGCTGGGGGCGTTCGCCCCGACGCTCGGCTTCGAGCTCGACCCGTTCCAGCTCGAGGCGTGCGAGGCGGTCGAGCGCGGCCAGGGCGTCCTCGTCGCGGCGCCGACGGGTGCCGGCAAGACCGTCGTCGGCGAGTTCGCGGTCCACCTGGCGCTGGCGACGGGGCGCAAGGCGTTCTACACCACCCCGATCAAGGCGCTGTCGAACCAGAAGTACGGCGACCTCGTGCGCCGGTACGGCCCGGATCGGGTCGGCCTGCTCACGGGCGACGTGACGGTCAACGGCGAGGCGGACGTGGTCGTCATGACCACCGAGGTGCTCCGCAACATGCTCTACGCGGGCTCGGCCACGCTGGCGGGCCTCGGCTTCGTCGTCATGGACGAGGTGCACTACCTCGCCGACCGGTTCCGCGGCCCGGTGTGGGAAGAGGTCATCATCCACCTGCCCCCCTCGGTGCAGCTGGTCTCGTTGTCCGCCACGGTGAGCAACGCCGAGGAGTTCGGCGAGTGGCTCACCACCGTCCGGGGCGACACCGCGGTGGTGGTCGACGAGCACCGGCCCGTGCCGCTCGGCCAGCACGTGCTGGCCGACGGCGAGCTGCTCGACCTCTACGCGGGCTCGGTCGACCCGACCGACCCGGGCGTCGACCCGCCGCTCAACCCGCTGCTCGCCCGCCGCCGGCACCGGCCCGAGCCGGGCGGCGGCCACGGCCCCGGCGACCGCGGCTTCCGGGGCCCGGGCGGGCGCCGCGCCTCCGGCCCGCACCGCCCCGGCCGGCCCACGCCCCGGTTCGCGGTGGTCGACCTGCTGGCCGCCGACGGGCTGCTGCCGGCGATCGTCTTCATCTTCTCCCGGGCCGGCTGCGACGCGGCGGTGCAGCAGTGCCTCGCCGCCGGCGTGCGCCTGACCACGCCGGAGGAGTCGTCCGAGATCCGCCGCGTCGCCGAGGAGAAGACCGCGCCGATCCCGCCCGAGGACCTGGACGTCCTGGGTTACTGGGGCTTCGTCGACGCCCTGCAACGCGGCCTGGCGGCCCACCACGCGGGCCTGCTGCCGCTGTTCAAGGAGACGGTCGAGGAGCTCTTCAGCCGCGGCCTGGTCAAGGTCGTGTTCGCCACCGAGACGCTCGCGCTGGGCATCAACATGCCGGCCCGCTCGGTGGTGCTCGAGCGCCTGGTGAAGTGGGACGGCAGCCAGCACGTGGACCTCACCCCGGGGGAGTACACGCAGCTCACCGGGCGCGCGGGCCGGCGCGGCATCGACACGGAGGGGCACGCCGTCGTCGTCGACCACCCCGCGCTCGACCCGCACCACCTCGTGGGGCTCGCCTCGCGTCGCCTGTACCCGCTGCGGTCCAGCTTCCGGCCCACGTACAACATGGCCGTCAACCTCGTCGAGCAGCTCGGCCGCGAGTCCGCGCGCGAGGTGCTCGAGACGTCGTTCGCCCAGTTCCAGGCCGATCGGGCCGTCGTCGGGCTGGCCCGGCAGGCGCAGTCGCAGGGGGAGGCCCTCGCCGGCTACGCGCAGGCCCTGGTGTGCGACCGGGGCGACTTCCTGGAGTACTTCCGGATCCGGCGCGAGATCGGCGACCTCGAGAAGGCCGACACGCGGAGCCGGGCGAGCGACCGTCGCGCCCAGGCGGCGCGCTCGCTCGAGGGGCTGGCGCCCGGCGACGTCGTCCGCGTGCCCAGCGGGCGCCGCAGCGGGTACGCCGTGGTGGTCGACCCCGGCACGCCGGGTGGCTTCGACGGTCCGCGCCCGGCCGTGCTCGGCGCGGACCGGACCGTGCGCCGCCTGACCGCCGCCGACGTCGGCCCCGGGGTCGTCACCGTGGCGCACCTGCGCCTGCCGCGCGGGTTCTCCGCGCGCGTCCCGGCCGCGCGGCGTGACCTGGCGGCCCGGCTGCGGGCGACCGTGGCCGGCCTGGAGCCCGACGAGCGCGGTGAGCGGCGCCGGCGCTCGGCCACCGCGGGCGCGCACGACGAGGAGATCGCCGCGCTGCGGCGACGGTTGCGGGCGCACCCGTGCCACGCCTGCCCGGACCGCGAGGAGCACGCGCGCTGGGCGGAACGCTGGTGGCGGCTGTCCGCCGAGCGCGACGCCCTCGTCCAGCGCATCCAGGGCCGCACCGGCTCCATCGCCGTCGTCTTCGACCGCATCTGCGACGTGCTGGTGCGGCTCGGCTACGCCCGGCGAGAGGGAGACGGTCTGCGGGTCACGCCCGACGGCCACTGGCTGCGCCGGCTCTACGCGGAGAACGACCTGCTGCTTGCCGAGTGCCTGCGGCGGGGGGTCTGGGACGAGCTCGACGCGGCGCAGCTCGCCGCCGCGGTGTCCGCGCTCGTCTACCGCTCGCGCGCGGACGGGTCGCAGCCCCGCGTCCCGGGTGGCCCCGGCGGCCGGCTCGGGCGCGCGCTCGAGGCGACGGCCCGCACGTGGGCGGAGCTCGAGGACCTGGAGAAGGCCCACGAGCTGGCCACGGTCCAGCCGCTCGACGCCGGGCTCGTCGAGCCGATCCACCGCTGGGCGTCCGGCCGGGGGCTCGACTCGGTGCTGCGCGGCGGCGAGCTCGCCGCCGGCGACTTCGTCCGCTGGTGCAAGCAGGTGATCGACGTGCTCGACCAGGTGTCCCAGGCGGCGCCGCGGCCGGCCCTGCGCGCCACGGCGGCCCACGCGGTGCTGGCCGTGCGGCGCGGCGTCGTCGCCTACTCCTCGGTGTAGCCGGCCGCCGGGCCGGACCGGGACCTCGTGCCCTAGTGTGCAGCCGTGACCAGCACCCTCTACCGCAACGGCGTCGTCCACGCGCCGTCCGACCCGTTCGCGGAGGCGATCCTCGTCGACGGCGGGACCGTGGCCTGGATCGGCTCGGAGGACACCGCGGCGGGCTTCGCCGCCCGGGCCGACGAGGTGGTCGACCTCGACGGCGCCCTGGTCACCCCGGCGTTCGTGGACGCGCACGTCCACGTCCTGGAGACGGCGCTCGCGCTGGACGGGCTCGACCTCTCGGCGGCCGGCGGCGTGCGCAGCCTCGCGGACGCCCTGGCCGCCGTGCGCCGGGCGGTCGCCGGGCGGACGGCGGACGACGGTCCGCTCCTCGGGTTCGGGTGGGACGAGCACGCCTGGCCGGAGCGCCGACGGCCGACGCCCGACGAGCTCGACGCGGCCGCCGCGGGCGCGCCGGCGTACCTGGCCCGGGTGGACGTCCACTCCGCGCTGGTGACGAGCGCGTTCGCGGACCGTGCCGGGCTGCGCACGTTGCCGGGCTGGCACGACGACGGCTGGGTGACCGGCGACGCGCACCACGTGGCCCGCGACGAGGCCCGCCGGCTGGCGCCCGCACGCCGCACGGCGCTCTACCGGGCGGCCCTCACGCAGGCGGCGGCGCGCGGCATCGTCGCGGTCCACGAGATGTCGGCGCCGTTCGTCGACACCCGGGCGGGGCTGGTCGAGCTGCTGAGCACCACCGCGTCGGCCCACTCCGGGTTGCCGCTCGTGGTCGGCTACCGCGCCGAGCCGTGCGTGACCGTGGACGACGCGCACGCGCTGCTGGCGGCCATCCCGGGCCTCACCGGGATCGGCGGGGACCTCAACGTCGACGGCTCGCTCGGCTCGCGCACCGCCGCGCTGCGCGCGCCCTACGCGGACGCACCGGGGGAGTCCGGCGTCGTCTACCTCACGGCCGAGCAGGTGGCCAACCACGTGGCGGCGGTGACCCGGGCGGGCGTCCACGCCGGCTTCCACGTGATCGGCGACCGCGCCATGGACGAGCTGCTCCTCGGCCTGCAGGCCGCTGCCGCGGTCGAGGGCACCGCGGCGGTCGCGGCGGCGGGGCACCGCGTGGAGCACGCCGAGATGATCGACGCCATGGCGCTCGCGCAGCTGGTGCTGCTCGGCGCGCGCGTGAGCGCCCAGCCCGCGTTCGACGCCGCCTGGGGCGGGCCCGACGGGCTCTACGCCGCCCGCCTCGGCGCCGGCCGGGCCACGCTGCTCAACCCGCTGGCCGACCTCACCGCGGCGGGGATCCCGCTGGCCTTCGGCAGCGACGCCCCGGTGACCCCGCTCGACCCCTGGGCGGCCGTGCGCGCCGCGGTGCGGCACAGTGCCGCGGACCAGCGGATCTCCGGCCGGGCGGCGTTCCGGGCCGCGACCCGGGGCGGCTGGCGACTGGCGGGCCTCGACCACACCGGCGCCGGCGAGCTGCGCGTCGGGGCACCCGCCCACCTCGCGGTGTGGCGCGCGCCCGTGCTCACGGTCGAGCCGGGCCAGGGGCGCCTGTCGACGTGGAGCCCGGAGGCCCGGGCCGGCACGCCGCTGCTCCCGGACCTCTCGCCGGACGCCGAGGCGCCGCTGTGCCTGCGCACCGTGCGCGACGGCGTGACGATCTTCGACGCGCTCGGGTGACGGCGGGGGCCCGACCGCGCGACACGCCGCGCGACACGCCGCCAATTCCGGCTCAGCCGAGCCACAGGAACGCCCCGCTGACCAGCGGTGACGCACCCGTCACGGCAGCAGGGGCCGCTTGTTGCGGCGGGGTGTGACGGGTACCTTCTGACACGGCGCGTCGACCCGGTCACGTCCGCGACCGAGGCAGGGGAGCGGACCGGAGTTTCCAGGGGGCGAGCCCGACCGGGCCCGTGTGTCCAACAGAGAACAGCCGCATCGCGGCCGGTACGAAGGGCACGCGGGCCGGTCGGTCGGGCCGGGGCGCACATCGCGCTGTCGTACCCTGGCGCGGTGTCGCGCCCCGATCCGAACCGCCTGATCACCCTCGTCCTGGCGGTCGTCGGGGGAGTGGCCACGCGCCTCGCGTTCCCAGCCCCGGGCTGGTGGCCGCTCGCGTACGTCGGCTCGGCGCTGCTGTTCCTGGCGCTGCGCCGCGACCGCGCCTGGTGGAACGCGCTCGTCGGCCTCGTCTGGGGTGTCGCGTTCTTCGCACCCCTCATCACGTGGGCGGACTCCGCCGTCGGCTGGATCCCGTGGCTGGCCCTGAGCGTCGTCGAGGCCGGCTTCGTCGCGCTCTTCGCGGCGGCCTGGACGTGGGCCCGGCGCGGTGAGGCGGTGTGGCGGAGCGCGAGCCTCCAGGTGATCGTCTTCGCCGTGCTGTGGGTCGGTGCCGAGGAGCTGCGGCAGGTGTGGCCGTTCGGCGGCTTCCCGTGGGGCCGGCTGGCGTTCTCGCAGGCCGACGCGCCCATGGCCGCCCTCATGTCCATCGCCGGCGCGCCGCTGGTGTCCGCCGCCGTGGCGGCGGTCGGCGCGATGCTCGCCCGCTCGGTGCTCGCGGTGCGTCGCGCGAGCGCGTTCGGCACGTTCGGCTGGCTCGCCGGCGCCGTCGCGCTGCTCGCGGTCGGGCTCGTCGTGCCCCTGCCCACCCAGGCGCAGGACGGCGAGCTCCGCGTCGGCGCCGTGCAGGGCGACGTCCCGGGCCAGGGTGTCGACGCGTTCGGCAACCGGCCACGGCAGGTCCTCGACAACCACGCCCAGGGCACGCTGGACCTCCTCCACCAGGTCGCCCCGGGTCAGCTGGACCTGGTGCTCTGGCCGGAGAACGGCACCGACATCGACCCGCAGGTGGACCAGCAGGCGGCCGCGACGATCGACGGCGCCGCGCGCGCCGTGGGGGCGCCGATGCTCGTCGGCACCGTGCAGTACCCCGCCAGCGGCGGCCGCTACAACACGTCGGTGCTCTGGGAGCCGGGCAAAGGCGTGGTGGCCAGCTACACCAAGCAGCACCCGGCGGCCTTCGCCGAGTACATCCCCATGCGCGGGTTCGTGCGGCTGTTCTCCTCGGACGTGGACAAGGTGACGCGGGACATGCTGCCGGGGCACAAGCCCGGCTACGTGCCGCTGGTCTCGCCCCGCCTGCACCGCACGGTGGGCATCGGCGACGTCATCTGCTTCGAGGTGGCGTACGACGACATCGTCCGCACCGCGGTGACCACCGGCGGCGAGGTGCTCGTGGTGCAGACGAACAACGCGAGCTTCGGCTACACCGCGGAGTCCACGCAGCAGCTCGCCATGAGCCAGCTGCGCGCCATCGAGCACGGCCGCGCCACGGTGCAGATCTCGACCGTCGGCGTGAGTGCGATCATCGCGCCCAACGGCGCGGTGCTGCAGCGCACCGCGCTTTTCACCCCGGCGCAGATGGTCGCTACGCTGCCCCTGCGCGAGTCGCTGACCTTGTCCGACCGGCTGGGGCGTTGGCCCGCGTGGATCATCGACGCACTGGCGGTGTCCGTGGTCGTCGCCGGCGCGGCCGGGGCGGTCCGCGTGCGCCGCTCCGACCGGATCGAGACTGCTGCATGACCTCCGCCGCCCGACGCGTCCTCGTCGTCGTGCCCACCTACAACGAGCGGGAGAGCCTGCCGGGCGCGCTGGAGCGCCTCGCCGAGCACGTGCCGGACGCCGACGTCCTCGTCGTCGACGACGGCTCGCCGGACGGCACCGCGGACCTCGCCGACAAGCTCTCCGAGGCGGACGCCCCCGTGCGCGGGCGCACCGCGATCCACGTGCTGCGCCGCACCGCGAAGGAGGGCCTCGGCCCGGCGTATCTCGCCGGGTTCGCGTGGGCGCTCGAGCGCGACTACGACGTCGTGGTCGAGATGGATGCCGACGGGTCGCACCGCGCACAGGACCTGCCGCGGTTGCTGGCCCGCTCCGGGGAGGCCGAGCTCGTCATCGGCTCCCGCTGGGTCAAGGGCGGCACCGTGGTCAACTGGCCGCTGCGCCGCGAGATCCTCTCGCGCGGGGCGAACCTGTACATCCGGATCGCCATCGGGACGTCGATCAGGGACGCCACCGCGGGCTTCCGCGCGTACCACGCCGACCTGCTGCGGGCGATGCCCCTGGGCGACGTCTCGTCGCAGGGCTACGGCTTCCAGGTGGACATGACGCTGCGCGCCCGCGCGGCCGGCGCCCGCATCGTCGAGGTGCCGATCACGTTCGTCGAGCGCGAGCACGGCGTGTCCAAGATGAGCGGCGGCATCATCGGCGAGGCGCTCGTCTCCGTCGCGCGCTGGGGCGCAGCGGAACGCGCCCACCAGGTGGCGGGCGCGTTCCGGCGGGTCGTCGGGAAGGCCTGAGCCTCAGGCGCTGCGGCGCAGCTTGCCGGCGCGCAGCAGGTCGAGGCGCTCGTCGAGCAGCTCCTCGAGCTCGCCGATGGTGCGGCGCTCGAGCAGCATGTCCCAGTGGGTGCGCGGGGGCTTGCCCGCCTTCGCCTCCGGCTTGGACGCGTCCCGCAGGATCGCCTCCGCGCCGCAGCGGCACTCCCACACCACCGGCACGTCCGCCTCGACGGAGAACGGCAGGATGATCGTGTGCCCGTTGGGGCAGTCGTAGTACGCCTGGAGCCGAGGGGCGAAGTCGACGCCGTCCTCGGTCTCCATGCTGTGGGACCCGATGCGCATGCCGCGCAGGGACCGGTTCGCCATGGGTGAGCCTCCGTGCCGTCCGTGCCGCAGGACCCGGACCGGGACCTAGGGCCTTCCGCCCGCTTCAACGGGACAAGGGCCCGGAGTGTTCCGTGCCGGGGTGAACGTCTGGTGAACGCCGGGCGAAGGTCAGCCGACGAGGACCTCGCGCAGCGCCTCGACGACGAGCGCGTGGTCCTCCGAACCCTTGAGGCCGGACACCGTGGCGACGCCGACGATCCCCACGCCGGCGACCCGCAGCGGCACCGCTCCGCCGTGCGCGGCGTACTCCTGGAGGGCGAGCCCGGTCGCCTCCTCGAACGTCGTCCCGCGGTTCTGGTGACGCAGGCCGACGAGGTAGGACGAGGCGCCGAAGCGGCGCACCACGCGGCCCTTGCGCTCGATCCACGAGTCGTTGTCCGGCACGCTGCCGGGCCGCGCGGCGTGGAACACCTGCTGGTCGCCGAGCCGGATGTCGATCGCCACGGGCAGGCCCCGCTCCACGGCCTTGGCGTAGAGCACCGTGCCGAGGCGCCAGGCCTCGTCGTACGAGAACGCCGCGAGCACCAGCTCGCGCTCCTCCTGCTCGACGCGGGCGATGGTGGCGCTGAGGTCGTCGGTCACGCGCCAGATCCTGCCACGACGCGCGGTGTGACGATCCGTCAGCACCCGAGGGGCCGGGCCGCCGCCGCGCGGTTAGCCTGACGAGCGTGCCCGCCGCCGACAGCCACGACCGGATCGCCGTCCACGGCGCCCGCGAGAACAACCTGCGCGACGTCTCGGTGGAGATCCCCAAGCGGCGGCTGACGGTGTTCACGGGCGTCTCCGGGTCCGGCAAGAGCTCGCTCGTCTTCGACACGATCGCCGCGGAGTCCCAGCGCCTCATCAACGAGACCTACAGCGCGTTCGTCCAGGGCTTCATGCCGAACCTCGCGCGCCCGGACGTCGACGTCCTCGACGGCCTGACGACCGCGATCATCGTCGACCAGCAGCGGCTGGGCGGCGACGTGCGCTCGACCGTCGGCACCGCCACGGACGCCAACGCGCTGCTGCGCATCCTCTTCAGCCGGCTCGGGCGGCCGCACGTGGGCCCGCCCAACGCGTTCTCCTTCAACGTCGCGTCCGTGCGTGGGGGTGGCTCGCTCACGGTCGAGCGCTCCACCGCGACCACCGTCGCGCGCTCGTTCACACGGCTCGGGGGGATGTGCCCGCGGTGCGAGGGCCGGGGGACCGTCACCGAGATCGACCTGGCGGAGCTGGTCGACGAGTCCCGGTCGCTCGCGGAGGGGGCGCTCACCGTCCCCGGCTACGTGCCGGGCGGGTGGAACTACCGCCTCTACGCCGAGTCGGGCTTCGTCGACCCGGCCGTGCCCGTCCGCGACTACACGCCGCAGCAGCGCCACGACCTGCTGTTCCACGAGCCGGTGCGGATGAAGGTCGCCGGGATCACCATGACCTACGAGGGTCTGGTGCTGCGCGTGCGGCAGTCGTACCTCACCAAGGACGTCGGGAGCCTGCAGCCGCACATCCGCGCCTTCGTCGAGCGGGCCGCCGCGTTCAGCCCGTGCCCCGACTGCGGCGGCACGCGGCTCAGCGAGGCCGCCCGGTCGTCCCTCGTCCGAGGGACGAGCATCGCCGACGCGTGCGCCATGCAGGTCAGCGACCTCGCGGTGTGGCTCCGCGTGCTCGACGAGCCGTCCGTCGCGCCCCTGCTGGCCGCGCTGCAGCAGATCCTCGACTCGTTCGTCGACGTGGGGCTCGGCTACCTCTCGCTCGACCGCGCGTCGGGCACGCTGTCCGGCGGCGAGGCGCAGCGCGTGAAGATGGTGGGGCACCTCGGCTCCTCGCTCACGGACGTCACGTACGTGTTCGACGAGCCCACAGCCGGGCTGCACCCGCACGACGTGCGTCGCATGAACGACCTCCTGCTGCGCCTGCGCGACAAGGGGAACACGGTGCTCGTCGTCGAGCACGAGCCCGAGACCATCGCCGTGGCAGACCACGTCGTCGACCTGGGTCCGGGGGCGGGTGCCGCGGGCGGCACCGTGTGCTTCGAGGGGACCGTCGAGGGGCTGCGCGCGAGCGGGACGACGACCGGGCGGCACCTCGGCGACCGTGCGGCGCTCAAGCCCGCCGTGCGGGCCGGCGGGGGAGTGCTGCCCATCCGGGGCGCCTCGGCGCACAACCTGCGCGACGTCGACGTGGACGTCCCGCTCGGCGTGCTCGTCGTCGTGACCGGGGTGGCCGGCTCGGGCAAGAGCTCGCTGGTCCACGGGTCCATCCCGGCCGAGGCCGGCGTGATCTCGGTGGACCAGGGGCCCATCAGGGGGTCCCGGCGCAGCAACCCGGCCACCTACACGGGCCTGCTCGACCCGATCCGCACCGCGTTCGCGCGCGCCAACGGCGTCAAGCCCGCGCTGTTCAGCGCCAACTCGGAGGGCGCGTGCCCGGCCTGCAACGGCGCCGGCGTCATCTACACCGAGCTCGCCGTCATGGCGACCGTGGCCACCACGTGCGACGAGTGCGAGGGCAAGCGGTACCAGGCGGAGGTGCTGGAGTACCGCTTCGGCGACCGCGACATCGCCCAGGTGCTCGCGATGCCGGTCGACGAGGCGGAGGCGTTCTTCGCCACCGGCGCCTCCCGGGTGCCGAGCGCCCACGCGATCCTGCGACGGCTCGCGGATGTCGGGCTCGGCTACCTGCAGATCGGGCAGCCGCTGACCACGCTGTCCGGCGGCGAGCGGCAGCGGCTGAAGCTGGCGACGCACCTGGGGGAGAAGGGCGGCACCTACGTGCTCGACGAGCCCACCACCGGCCTGCATCTCGCCGACGTCGGCCAGCTCCTCGGGCTGCTGGACCACCTGGTCGACTCCGGGAAGTCCGTCATCGTGGTCGAGCACAACCTCGCGGTCATGGCGCACGCCGACTGGATCATCGACCTCGGGCCCGGCGCGGGCCACGACGGCGGGCGGATCGTCTTCGAGGGCACGCCGGCCGACCTCGTCGCCGCCCGCTCGACGCTCACGGGGGAGCACCTCGCCGCCTACGTCGCCTGACGAACACGTGTTCGAACCCTCGGTCGTCGAACGGTCCTAGGGCTGCTCGGCAGCCAGGGCTTCGACGACCGTGCGACCGAGCAGGCAGAACTCGTTGCCCTCAGGGTCGGACAGCACGACCCAGGACACCTCAGGACCCTGACCCACGTCGGTCCGCCGCGCGCCGAGCGCCAGCAGGCGCTCGAGCTCCAGCGGCGTCGTCGTGCCGTCGGCACGGAGGTCGAGGTGCAGCCGGTTCTTCACGGCCTTGGGTTCCGGCACGGCCACGATGTCGATCGTCGGCCACGCACCGTCCGCCGGGCCGATGCTGACGAGCCCGTCGTCGGTCTCCAGCACGTGCCACCCGAGCACCTCGCACCAGAACGCGGCGACGATCTCGGGGCTGTGGGCATCGATGACGATCGACGCGATCCGGCTTGTCACGCCGTCATCCTGCGCACACGGCCGGCCCGGGCGCCAGGCCACGCCGAGAGTCCCGCCGACCCGGGTGGGTCGGAACGGTCGGCACGGGCCATGACGACCGTCTCGCCTCATCGACGAAGCGCCGATAATGCCGATTATGTCAACTAGCCGTAGCCGGGCCCGCTCTCGCGCCCCGAACGGCCTCCCCTGGCGGTGCCGGCCGCGCTACGGCGCGACGAGCAGGAGCTCGTACCGCTCCTCCACCAGCGCGGCGTCGCGCGGCAGTCGCTGCCGGACGCCGGTCCGCCGGAAGCCGGCGCGGACGTAGAGGTCACCGGCGGGCGTGTTGCCGTCGAGCACCCACAGCGACAACGTCCGGGCGCCGTCGAGGAAGGCCTGGTCCCGGGCGGCCTCGACGAGGGCCCAGCCGATCCCCCGGCGACGCACCTCCGGGGCGACCCACAGCGACACCAGGTGCCGGTCGTCGGTCGGCGAACCCGGCTCCTGGATGAGGCTGACCATCCCCCGCGGCACGCCGAGCTCGTCGATGGCCAGCCAGGTGGGCGTGGCTCTCAGTCGCATCCGCCAGTGCGCCTCGGTGAACCGGTCCTCGCGGCCGGCGGTCGACCCGAAGCTGTCCGGGGACTCGTGCAGCGCCCGGAGCCGCACCTCACGCACGGCGCGCCAGGCGTCCTCTCCGATGCGGACAATCCTCACCCCTACAGCATGCCGTACGTCCGGAGCGATCGGCGCCACCCGTCCGCGGTGTTGTCCCAGGTCAGGGGCGTGCGTGAAGTTAGGCGTCCCTAACCTTGCCCCGCTCCCCCGCGGCGTCGGGGAATTCCCCGGCCCGCGGACGCCGCTTCCGCCGCGCCCCGGCCGCCGTTACGGTGTCGGGGTGCTCGTGCTCGGTGTGTGCAGCCTCAAAGGCGGCGTCGGCAAGACCTCGGTGACCTTGGGACTCGCGTCCGCCGCGCTCGAGCGGGGTGTGCGCACGCTCGTCGTCGACCTCGACCCGCAGGGCGACTCCACCATGGCGCTCGGGGTCGAGCGCCCGGACGGCGACGTCTCGCGTGTGCTCGACGAGCCCAGCGGGGACACCGTCAAGGCCGCCACGGCCGCCGCGGGCTGGGCCGACGACGGGCTCGACGTGCTCGTCGGCTCCGAGCGCACGGTGCTCCACGACCGGCTCGACGACTCCGACCTCGACCGGCTGGGGTCGGCCCTCTCGTGGCTGTCGGACTACGGCCTCGTCATCGTCGACTGCCCGCCGTCGCTCGGCGGTCTGACGCGCACCGGGCTGGCCGCGTGCGACCGTGCTGTGGTGGTCACCGAGCCCGGGCTCTTCTCCGTCATGGCCGTCGGCCGGGCCCTGCGCACCGTGGACGAGCTGCGCCGCGGTCCCGCGCCGGCGCTGCAGCCCCTCGGCATCGTCGTCAACAGGGTCCGCGCCCGCTCGATCGAGCAGGCCTACCGCCTCGAGGAGCTGCAGCAGCTCTACGGGCCGCTGGTGCTCGCCCCGCCCATCCCCGAGCGTGCCGCGCTGCAGCAGTCCCAGGGCGCCGCGCGCCCCATCCACAGCTGGCCCGGCACGGCCGCGGGCGAGCTGGCGGGCGTGTTCGACGTGCTGCTGGACCGGGCGCTCCGGGCGCCCAGGACGCGCTGACGCCGTCACAGCTGCGGGCGCGCTCGTCCACGTGCGTGGCAGCGGCCCGGTCAGCGCCGAGCCGCAGTCTCAGCCGGCGGTGCGGGCCTGCCGACGTGCCGCCAGCTCGTCCACCCCGGTGAACGCGGGCACCTCGTCCTCGGCACGCTCCTGCGGCAGCTGCGCCAGCGTGCCCTCGACCTCGCGCCACACGCGTCCCACGGCGATGCCGAACACGCCCTGGCCGCCCTGGACCAGGTCGATCACCTCGTCGGCAGACATGCACTCGTACACCGACGCGCCGTCGGACATGAGCGTGATCTTCGAGAGGTCCTCCACGCCCCGCTCCCGCAGGTGCGTGACGGCGGACCGGATCTGCTGGAGCGAGACGCCCGTGTCGAGCAGCCGCTTGACGACCTTGAGCACGAGGATGTCGCGGAAGCTGTACAGCCGCTGCGTGCCCGAGCCGGTGGCCGGGCGCACGGACGGCTCGACCAGGCCGGTGCGGGCCCAGTAGTCGAGCTGGCGGTAGGTGATCCCGGCGGCGTGGCACGCCGTGGTCCCCCGGTAGCCGACGGCGGTGTCGTCGAGGTCGACGAGGTCGTCGTCGAACAGCAGGCCCTGGGCTCCCTGCGGCAGGACCGGCGCCTGGTCGGCGGTGTCCTTCGTGGTCACGGGGCCCTCCTGCGGTCCTCGGTGGGGTTCGTCCGCAACGGTAGGCTCCGGTTCCCCGGGGTGCAACGACGCCGCCTGGCGTGTCGCGCTCGGCGAGTCTCAGGTTCCACTTGAGGGTGAGGCTGGACCACCGGCGGACGCCTCCCCCGGGTCCTCCCCCGTCTCGAAGTCCTCCGCGGAGACGCGGTCGAGGAACTCGCGGAACTCCTCGATGTCCTCCTCGGCCGTCACCGTGCGCACCTCGACCCCGGCGACGGTCAGCACCTGCTCGGCGCACAGCACCGGGCACTCGAACCGCAGCGCCACCGCGATCGCGTCCGAGGCCCGCGAGTCCACCCGCCGGCCGCTGCCGAGCACGAGCGCGGCATGGAACACGCCGTCGACCAGCTGCGTGATCTCCACCCGCCGCACGCTGGTGCCGGCCGCGAGGAGCGCCTGCTTGAGCAGGTCGTGCGTCATGGGGCGCGGCGGGACGATGCCCGCCTGCGCCGTCGCGATCGCGGAGGCCTCCGCCTGCCCGATGAGGATGGGTACGAGCAGGCCCGACTGCGGGTCGAGGAGCAGCACCACGGTCTCGTCGTCGCCCACGTGCGTGCGTACCCCGACGACCTCGACCTGGATCAGCCCGTTGCCGTCCGCCACGACTCCACCGTACGACGCACCCGCCGATCCGCCCACAGCGGCCGATGCCGCCGCGTCAGTCCTCCAGGTCGGCGATCGCCGCGCGCACGAGGGCCGTGTGCATCTGCGTGCAGAGCTCCCCGAGCTCCGCCGCGAGCGTTGTCGCCCGGGCCCGTGCGGACGCCGACCGCTGGCCGCGCACCGGCGCCACCACCTGCTCGACGAGGTCGATCTGGCGGTCCGCGGCGGTGCGGAATGCCCGAAGGTGCCGGGCGTCGAGGCCGTGCTCGGCGAGGCGGGCCGCCGCCCGCACCACGTCCCGCGCGTAGAGGTCGAACGCGCCGCGCGCGTTGGAGTGCAGCACGCCGTTGGTCACGAGGTCCTCGACGAGCTCGACCGGCACGCCCGCCTCGTCGGCTAGCGTGCGGGTGGTCCAGCGCGGGGCGGCCGGGGCGACGACGCCGTCGCTGGTCGCCAGGTGCGCGCGCGGCTGCTCCTCCTCCTCGCCGGCGTCGAGGGCGGCCAGCTGCTCGCCGATCACCTTGAGCGGCAGGTAGCGGTCCCGCTGGCAGCGCAGCACGTAGCGCAGGCGCTCCACGTCGGCCGGCGAGTACTGCCGGTACCCCGCCGGCGTGCGCAGCGGCGTGACGAGGCCCTGCTCCTCCCAGAAGCGGAGCTTGGACGTGGTCACGGCAGGGAACTCGATCTGCAGCGCCGCGAGGACGTCCGAGATGCGCATGGTCGCGCGCCGCGAGATGCCGCGCGGCCACGGCTCGCTCGCGCCGCGCTCGGCGTCCACCCGCGGGCCTGGCTCGGTGCGTTGCGGCTGCCACCCCCGCGTGGCGGCGCCGCCCGTGGCCGCCCGGCTCACGCCGAGGTGCCCTCGCGGTACGGGCTCGGGTGGAACGTCATGCGGAACTTGCCGATCTGCACCTCGTCGCCGGCGTGCAGCACCACCTGGTCGATGCGCTGCCGGTTCACGTACGTCCCGTTGAGCGAGCCGACATCCCGCACCCAGAAGACCGAGCCCTCGCGGACGAACTCCGCGTGCTTGCGCGACACGGTGACGTCGTCCAGGAAGATGTCCGCCCCCGTGCTGCGGCCCGCGGTGGTGCGCTCGGAGTCGAGCAGGAACCGCGCGCCGGCGCTCGGGCCGCGCTGCATGACGAGCAGCGCGCTCGTCGGAGGCAGCGCCTGCACCGCCGCGAGCTCGTCGGGGCTCAGCCCCGCCGCCGGCTCCACCTCGGGCAGCCCGGCGGACGGGAACGAGATCGTCGTCTCGGGCCCGCGGGCCGGGTCCGGCGTCGGCTCGACCGGCGGCCTGTCGTCGCTCATCGAACCCCTCGCTCTCGTCGCTCTCGTCGCACGTCACGGACACCGTCCCGGACCCAGACACCCTATGCGGAGCGCGGCCTCGGGCGCAGCATCCGGGGCCCCTTTCGCCCCGCCCCGTCCGTCAGGAGGTGGGCACCGGCGCGAGCGTCGCGTACTTCGGCTGCGGCACGTCGCGCAGCGCGCTGATGACGACGTGCTGCACCTTGGCGACGTCACCCGTGCCGCCGTCGTTGCGCACGTACGCCAGGGCCCCGCCGGGGATCTGGAGCGCGGTCTGGATCGTGTCCGGGTCCCCGATGACGAGCCACACGTACGGCGCGGTCAGCGTCACACCGTCCAGCTGGATGGCACCGGGGGCACCGGTGAACGCGCTGCTGGCGGTGACCCGCTGGTCGCCCACCTGGATCGCCTCGGCACCGGCGTTGCGGAGCTCCTCGAGCATGTTGAGCATCGTCACCGGCCGGATGGAGCGGCTCGGGTCCTGCAACGAGATGCGCACGCCGGACCCGACGGCGGGCAGCCGGCCGGAGAGGATGCCCTGCATGGCGGCGTTGCGGCGGGCCGCGTCCAGCGCCGCCTGGCGCGAGCTCGAGCCCGACTCCAGCTGCGCCTTCTCCGCCTGCAGGTCCGCCGCCTGGCTGGAGAGCTGGTCGGCACGCGTGCTCGTCTCGTCCAGCAGCCGCACCAGCTCGTCGGTCCGCAGGTCCGACAGGCTGGCGTCGCTGGCCTGGCGCATCTGCACCACCACCGCGAAGCCCAGCACCGCGCACAGCACGCCCGCGAGCACCTGCGCCCGGGTGGCCCGCGGGTGCAGCGCCGAGGCCAGGGCGGCCCAGCCGGTGGGCTTCGCCAGCGTCCGGCCCGGCCCGTCCCGAACCGGTCCGGTCGCGCTCGACGCTCCCTGCTCCGGCACGGCCCGTCCCCCGGTCACGGTGGGCTCCGGCGCGGCCGCCACCGTCTCCGCGGACGCGTCCGCCGGCTCGCGCTGCTCGTCGTCCGCCATCGTCATGCCCGGAAGAGGTGCCGCCGGATCGACGCCGCGTTGGAGAAGATCCGGATGCCCAGGACGACGACGACCGCCGTCGACAGCTGCGTGCCCACACCGAGCTGGTCGCCGAGGAACACGATGAAGGCCGCGACGACGACGTTCGAGAGGAACGACGTGAGGAACACGCGGTCGTTGAAGATCCCGTCGAGCAGCGCGCGCAGGCCGCCGAACAGCGCGTCCAGGGCCGCGACGACGGCGATCGGCAGGTACGGCTGCAGCTCCACCGGTACCGTCGGCTGCACCAGCAGGCCGACGACGACGCCGACGGCCAGCCCGAGGATCGCGATCACGGGACCTCCTTGTTGTCCGGCCCAGACTCTGGCACACCGGCAGCGGGCGTGGGACCGGCCAGCCCGGCGGCGGCGAGCGCGTCGTCCGGCACGCTCGCCGCGACGAGGGGCGTCGCACCGGACCCCGGCAGGTGCAGCGTCGCCTGCGCCGTGATGCTCACGCCGATGCCGTAGGTGGCCCGCAGCGTGGCGATGTGCTGACCGGCCGACGAGAGCGCGAGCTTGGTCTGCAGGTCGGACGCGCCGCCGATCGCGTCCACGGTGTACGGCCCGACCAGCGGCACCAGGTCGACGAGCACGGCGCTGCCGGCGCTGCGGATCGCCGTGGTGCCCGAGACGCGCTGCCCGTTGATGGCGATCGCCTCCGCGCCGGCCGCCCACAGGCCGTTGACCAGCACCTGGAGGTCGACGTCCTGCACCCGCAGGTCGAGGTTCTCGGGGTCGGCCGCCGCCGCCTGGGCGTCCGAGAGGACGATCCGCAGCCCCGGGCCCGTCACCGGGGCCGTCCCGGCGGCGATCGACCATCGCTGCGTCGTCGCGAGCAGTGCCGGGTCGGTGCCGCTCAGCGCGCTCTGCTGCAGCGTCGACACCTCGGCCGCCAGCGCCGCGTTCGACGCGGACAGCCGCTGCACCTCGTCCTTGCGCTGCTGCACCTGCGCCTCGAGCAGCTGGCGCGCCTGCCGGTCGTCGGCCGTCGGCTGGCGCAGCACCACCGCCGCGGCCGCGACGCCCACCCCGAGCGTCCCGGACAGGACGACGACGAGGACCCAGGCCACGCCGCCGCGCGCTCGCGAGGGGGCCGCGGCGCGGCGCGCGGCGGCCTCGGCGTACCCGGGATCCAGCGGGCGCCGCTGCAGCTCGTTGAGCAGCGTCATGGACTCGTCCACGGCGCGTGGTGCCGTGACGGGTGCGTGCCGCTGCGCCATCAGGCCCTCGCCCGCGCCGCCAGCACGCGCCGCGCCTGGCCCGCGTAGAGGGCCCCGGAGAACCAGTACAGGCCCACGCCCCACAGCGCGAACGCCCAGCCGAGCACGGTCGCGACGGTGGCGACGGGCCCGTGGAAGTGCCCGAGCAGCAGCAGCGGGAAGGCGTAGAGCAGCGCGAACGTGCCCGCCTTGCCCGCCAGGTGCACCGGCAGCGGGCGGTGCCCCGCGCGGGCGACCACGAGCTGCACCACGCCGAGCAGCACGTCCCGCAGCACCAGCACCACGACGAGCCACCACGGCACCACGCCGCGCCACGCGAGGGTCACGATCGTGACGAGGATGAACAGCCGGTCCGCGGCCGGGTCGAGCAGCTGACCGAGCCGGCTCACCTGGTTCCAGCGGCGGGCGACGACGCCGTCCAGCCAGTCGCTCGCACCCGAGACGGCGAGCACGACGAGCGCCCAGCCGTCCCGTTGCCGCACGAGGAGGACCGCGAACACCGGGACGAGCAGGAGCCGTACGAAGGAGATGAGGTTGGGCACCGTGAGCACGCGCGTGCTCGGCCCGGCCTGCTGCGACACCCTCGCCTCCTGCCCGTCGTCCGGCCCCATGCTAGGGCGAGAAGGTCCGCCCACCGGCGGACGCGTGCGACGCTGGACGCGTGCCGACCCTCAACGACCCCGCCACCATCCGCCGGCTCGTGACGACGCCCTCGCGGTGGGCCGTCGTCGGGCTCTCGGCGAACCCGGAGCGCCCGGCCTACGGCGTCGCGCAGACCCTGCAGCGGCTGGGTCACGAGATCGTCGCCGTGCACCCCCGGGCCGAACCGGTGCACGGCGCCCCCGCCGTTGCGACCGTCGGCGAGGTCCCCGGGCACGTCGACGTCGTCGACCTGTTCGTCAACTCCGCCCGCGCCGGCGGCGTGGTCGACGAGGCGATCGCCGCCGGCGCGGGCGCCGTCTGGCTCCAGCTCGGGGTCGTCGACGAGGCCGCGGCCACCCGCGCCCTCGCCGCCGGGCTCGACGTGGTGATGGACCGCTGCCCCGCGATCGAAGCGGGTCGGCTCGGCCTGCTGCGCGGATGAAGCACGTGGGATGACCTGAGGTAGGCTGCTGCCGTCGCAGTCCCCTGTGGGTCGAGGTCCTCGGACCTTGCGTTCGTCAGGTCGTGGCCGCCGTGGGCGGCCGATGTGTCGGGGTTGTGCGACCTCCGGTGCGACTCCTTCGTCCCGGTGCGCCACTCCTCCCGGACGGTTCCCATGACCACGCTGCTGGACCCTGCCCTGCCCGCCGACGACACCACCCCCTCCTTCGCCGGCCTCGCGCTGCCCGAGGCGCTGCACCGCGCCGTGGCCGACCTTGGGTTCGCCGAGCCGACCACCATCCAGGCGGACGCGATCCCCGCGCTGCTCGCGGGCCGCGACCTCGTCGGCGTCGCCCAGACCGGCACGGGCAAGACCGCCGCGTTCGGGCTGCCGCTGCTGGCGCGCATCGATCCCGCCGTGGCCGCCGTCCAGGCCGTGGTGCTCACGCCCACGCGCGAGCTGGCGCTGCAGGTCGGCGAGGCGCTGGCGTCGTTCGCGCGGCACCTGCACGGTGTCGGCGTCGTCGCGGTCTACGGCGGCGCCCCGTACCTGCCGCAGCAGCGGGCCCTCGCGCGCGGCGCGCAGGTGGTCGTCGGCACCCCCGGCCGCGTCATCGACCACCTCGAGCGCGGCACCCTGGTCCTCGACCGGGTGGGCATGCTCGTGCTCGACGAGGCCGACGAGATGCTCCAGATGGGGTTCGCCGAGGACGTCGACACGGTCCTCGAGCGGATCCCCGCCGGCCGGCAGGTCGCGCTGTTCTCGGCGACGATGCCCGCGGGCATCCGTCGCGTGGCCGACCAGCACCTGGTCGACCCGGTGCGTGTGTCCGTCTCGCGGCCGACCGCGACCGTCGACACCGTCCGCCAGACGTACGCGGTGGTGCCGCACCGGCACAAGGTCGGCGCGCTCGTCCGCGTGCTGGCGACCAGCGACGCCGACGGCGCCATCGTCTTCGTGCGCACCCGCCAGGACGCCGAGCGCGTCGGCAGCGAGCTCGTAGCCCGCGGCCTGCAGGCGGCCTACCTCTCGGGCGACGTCGCGCAGGGCGAGCGCGAGAAGATCGTCGAGCGGCTGCGCAGCGGCGCGCTGCGGGTGCTCGTCGCCACCGACGTGGCCGCGCGCGGCCTGGACGTCGAGCGCATCGGCCTCGTCGTCAACCTCGACCTGCCCCGGGGCGCGGAGCCGTACGTCCACCGGATCGGCCGCACCGGGCGCGCCGGGCGCGCCGGCGAGGCGATCACCTTCATCGCGCCGTCCGAGCAGTCCCGGCTCACGCAGATCGAGCGCACCACGCGTCAGCCGATCGAGCGCGTCGACGTGCCGACGCCCGCGCAGGTCTCGGCGCACCGCGTCGCGGCGCTGCTCGCCCGGGCCGACGAGCGCGCGGCCGCCGGACGGCTCGACGTGGAGCGGGCCGCCGTGGCGGAGCACCTCCGGGCACACCCGGACCTCGACGTGGCCGAGCTGCTGGCGGTCGTCACCGCGCTCGCCATCGGCGACGAGGGACCCCAGGCGCGGCCCGAGCAGGGCGACGACCTCGACGACGCGCTGGCACGCGTGGGTGACGTGCCCGAGCGGGCGCACCGGTCGGAGTCGCCCGCGCGCCGCCGACCCGAGTCCACGGGGCCGCGCTACCGCGTCTCCGTGGGCCACCGCGACGGCGTGCAGCCGGGCGGGCTCGTCGGCGCCCTGACGGGTGAGGGCGGCCTGACGGGCAAGGACATCGGCAAGATCGACATCTTCGGCAGCTTCTCGCTCGTCGACATCCCGGGCGGGCTGAGCCCGGAGGCGTTCGAGCGGCTGTCCCGCACGCGCGTCGCAGGCCGCCCGCTCCACATCCGGCTGGACACCGGCCCCCGCGCGCCGCGCGAGGCGGGTGCCCGCCCGCCGCGGGAGGGCGCCGCACGCCGGCCGCACGAGGCCGACCGGCCCCGGCACCACCGGATGCCGCGCCCCTGAGGTCCGGGGGCGGCGGGCGGCGCGGCGTCCTGCGCGCGGCTCAGTGCGCCCGTGCTGCCGCGAACTCCGTCGCCGCCGCCACGAAGGCGTCCACGTCGGCCTCGTCGGTGTCCCAGGCGCACATGAGGCGCACCTCGCCGCCGTCGGCCCAGTCGTAGAAGTGCCAGCGCTCGCGCAGGTGCGCGGCGAGGGCCGCGGGCAGCCGGACGAACACGGCGTTCGCCTGCGTCGGCTGCGTCACCTCGACGCCGGGCAACGGCTCGAGCCCGGCGCGCAGCCGCGCCGCCATGCGGTTCGCCCGGGTCGCGTTCCGCAGCCACAGGTCGCCCTCGTAGAGCGCGAGCAGCTGCGCGGACGCGAACCGCATCTTCGAGGCGAGCTGCAGGTCGACCTTGCGCAGGAACAGCAGGCCCTCCGAGGAGGCGGGCTCGAGCACCACGACCGCCTCGCCGAAGACCGTGCCCACCTTGGTGCCGCCGAGCGACACCACGTCGACGCCGGCCTCTCCGGTCAGCGCCGCGAGCGGCACGCCGAGGAAGGCCGCGGCGTTCGCGAGCCGCGTGCCGTCCAGGTGCACCCGCAGCCCCATGGCGTGCGCCGCGTCCACCACGGCCCGCAGCTCGGCGACCGTGTACGCGGTGCCCAGCTCGGTGGACTGCGTGACGGACACCACGCCGGGCTCCGCCCGGTGCTCGTCGTGGACGTTCACGCCGTAGCGCTCGACGAGCTCAGGCGTCAGCTTGCCGTCCGGGGTGGGCACGGCCACCAGCTTGAGCCCGCCGATGCGCTCGGGCGCCCCGTTCTCGTCGGTGTTGATGTGCGCCGTCTGCGCGCACAGCACCGCGCCCCAGCGCGGCAGCATCGACTGCAGCGCGAGGACGTTCGCGCCGGTCCCGTTGAACACGGGGAACACCTCGGCCTCCCGGCCCAGGCGCGCGGAGAGCACCGACCGCAGGCGCGCGGTGTAGGGGTCGCCGCCGTACGCCGTGACGTGCCCCCCGTTCGCCTCCGCGAGCGCGGCGAGCACCTCGGGGTGCGCGCCGGCGTAGTTGTCCGAGCCGAAGTCGATGTGCGCGGGGTCGTGCAGCAGGGTCACGCGCACAGTCTTCCGCAGGCGATGGGGTGGTCCGGACGCCGCGCGTGCGATCCGCCGGGGGCGCGACGAAGATCGACGGGTAGGCCACGGTGAGAGAGGACGCGTGACGGTGCAGCCCGACGCGGACGACGTCCGCCACGAGACGCCCAGCGAGCGCATGGACCGCAACTGGGCCGAGCTCGTCTCCGAGCTCCGGGTGACGCAGACCGGCGCCCAGATCCTCGTCGGCTTCCTGCTCACCGTCCCGTTCCAGCAGAGGTTCGACACCCTCGACGCCTACCAGCGCACGCTGTACCTCGTCCTGGTCTGCCTGTCCGTGCTGGCCACGGCCCTCATCATCACGCCGGTGAGCATGCACCGGCTGCTGTTCCGCCGGCGCCTCAAGCGCGAGCTCGTGGCCGCCGCGGACGTGTTCGCGCGCGCCGGGCTCGTGGTGCTCGCGGCCGCCGTCGTCGGCGTGCCGACCCTGCTGTTCGACGTCGTCGTCTCGCGCGGTGCAGGCTTGACCGCGTTCGGCGTCGTCACGCTGCTGCTCGTCACGTGCTGGTGGGTGACGCCGCGCGTCGTGGAGCGCCGCGCCCGCCGGTCGCCGCCCCGCGCGGCCGACGAGGCACCGGGTCGCTCGGCGCCGACCGCGACGTGAGCCGTAGGACCTCCGCCCGGCGACCCCGGGCGGCCAGGAAGGACGACGAGAACCGAGGAGACGACATGACCGACCTGCCGAAGTACACCGTCCCGACCCTCACCACCGACGAGGGCGCCCAGACCGCCGCCGTGCTCCAGGAGCGGCTGCACTCCCTCAACGACCTCCACCTGACGCTCAAGCACATCCACTGGAACGTCGTCGGCCCCGCCTTCATCGCGGTGCACGAGATGCTCGACCCCCAGGTCGACGGCGTCCGGCTGATGGTCGACGACATCGCCGAGCGCATCGCGACGCTCGGGGTCTCCCCCGTCGGCACCCCCGGTGCCCTCGTCGCGGCGCGCACCTGGGAGGACTACCCCCTCGGCCGCGCCACCACCACGGAGCACCTCGCCGAGCTCGACAAGGTGTACGCGGGCGTCATCGCCGCCCACCGCGCCGCCGCCGAGGCGACCGAGAAGCTCGACGTGGTGACGAACGACCTGCTCGTCGGGCAGCTGCACGACCTCGAGAAGTACCACTGGTTCGTCCGGGCGCACCTGGAGAACGCAGGTGGGGCGCTGGGCACCGCATGACCGATCTCGACGCCGACGCGGACCTGCGGGCCGGGCGGCCCCAGGCCCGCGCCGCGACGACCAACCCGCTGGGTGCGGCCACCGCCCACCTCCACTACGCCGCCCGGGTGGACGACGCGCTCGACCGGTGGGTGGCGCGCACGCTGCGGGGCCGCGGGTGGACGGTCCGGGTCGAGCCCTACCCGGGGTACGGCACGCCGCACTGGATCAGGGTCATGGGGCGCACCGTCCTGGCCGCCCCGGAGGTGCCGGACGACGAGCTGCCGGGCGCCGGCGCGGCGCAGGCCGGCGGCGACTGGCGCGGCCCCTCGGGCCCGGCCGTGCGCGGCTGGCGCAGCTTCCTCGCCGCGCCCGTCGCGGGCGCGCGCGTCGAGGTACGCGTGGGCTCCACCGTGCACCGGCTCGTCACGGACCGGGGCGGCTACCTCGACCACGTCATCCGGGCGGACCTCGAGCCCGGGTGGCACGTCATCGAGCTGCGCTCGCAGGACGGCGCCACGACGACCGCCCCCGTGCAGGTGGTCGACCCCTCGGTGCGCACCGGCATCGTCAGCGACGTCGACGACACGGTCGTCGTCACGCGCCTGCCCCGGCCGATGATCGCGGCGTGGAACGCGCTCGTGCGCCACGAGAACGCGCGCGAAGCCGTCCCCGGGATGCCGGAGCTCTTCGCGCGGCTGCTGCAGGACGAGCCGCGGCTGCCCGTGCTGTACCTCTCGACGGGCGCCTGGAACGCCGCCCCCGCGGTGGGCCGGTTCCTGCACCGCCACCGCTACCCGGCGGGCACGCTGCTCATGACGGACTGGGGCCCGACCAACACCGGGTGGTTCCGCTCGGGCCGGCGCCACAAGGTCGCCCAGCTGCACCGGCTGTTCACCGAGTTCCCCGACGTCCGGTGGGTGCTGGTGGGCGACGACGGGCAGCACGACCCCGAGATCTACGCGGGTGCGGCACGCCACTTCCCGTCGCACGTGCGCGCGATCCTGCTGCGGCAGCTGACGTTCGCCGAGCACGTGCTGTCCACCGGCACCGCGGGCCCCACCGTGGGGGGCACGCACGCCGGCCGTGCCGCCGCCGCCGAGCACGTGCTGGTGCTCCAGGGGCCGGACGGCCACGAGCTGGCGCGCCAGGCGGACGCGGCCGGGCTGCACCTGCGCTGAGCGCCCGCTACAGGCGCGACTCGTCGTCCCACTCGTCGGCGGGCGAGTCCTCGTCGTCCGGCTGCAGCTCGGCCTGGTGCAACGACCGGGGCGCCCGCCGCACGTCGCCCCCCGATCGGGCGTCGGCCGCCTGGAGGTCGGCCTCCGAGCGGACGGGGTCCGCGAGGTGCTCCGCGGCCGGGTCGGAGTGCAGGTCGCGGTGGCGCTCGGTCATGGCACGGTTCTACCCGGTCGGCGGCCTCCGTGCACCTGCCCCCGGGGCGCCCGGCGGGTACCGTGACGGCATGCCGCAGCCCTCCCCCGTCCCCGTCGCGCCCGTGGTGCCGGTGAGCGCCGCGATGCGCCGCGCCAAGGTCCGCGCGGCCACCGAGCACACCACGGTCGGCCTCGCGCAGGCGGGCCCCGGCGGCACGGTGACCATCGCGTGCGCGTGCGGCATGACGCTGACCAACGGCCCCACGTGGTCCCTCGACGAGCACATCCGGCTGCACCGGGCGGAGGCCCGCTTCCTCGCGCTCGCGCAGGCCGCTCCCCCGGGCATCCCCCGGCTCGTCGAGTGGCCGCCGCGGCAGCCGGCCTGAGGGAGGCGCCCCCGTGCAGATGTGGCCCGGACAGGCCTATCCCCTCGGCGCGACGTACGACGGCGCCGGCACCAACTTCGCGCTGTTCTCCGAGATCGCCGAGCGCGTGGTGCTGTGCCTCCTGGACGACGACGGGACCGAGACCCGCGTCGAGCTCACGGAGGTCGACGCCTTCGTCTGGCACGGCTACCTGCCCGGCATCGCGCCCGGCCAGCGCTACGGCTACCGCGTGCACGGCCCGTACGATCCCGCGCGGGGCCACCGGTGCGACCCCTCGAAGCTCTTGCTCGACCCGTACGCGAAGGCGATCGACGGGCAGATCGACGGCCACGAGTCGCTGTACTCCTACCGGTTCGCGGACCCGGCCGCACGCAACGTGCTCGACTCCGCGGCGCACACCATGGTCGGCGTCGTCACCAACCCCTTCTTCGACTGGGGGCACGACCGGCCGCCGAAGCACGAGTACGCCGACTCGGTCATCTACGAGGCCCACGTCAAGGGTCTGACCAAGCGCCACCCCCGCGTGCCCGGCGAACTGCGTGGCACGTACGCGGCGCTGGCCCACCCCGTGGTCATCGACCACCTCACGTCGCTGGGCGTCACCGCGGTGGAGCTCATGCCGGTGCACCAGTTCGTCCAGGACCCCTCGCTGCGGGCCCGCGGCCTGTCCAACTACTGGGGCTACAACACCATCGGCTTCTTCGCCCCGCACAACGGCTATGCCGCCTACACGCGCGCCGGGCAGCAGGTGCAGGAGTTCAAGGCGATGGTCAAGGCCCTGCACGCCGCGGACATCGAGGTCATCCTCGACGTCGTCTACAACCACACCGCGGAGGGCAACCACCTCGGGCCCACGCTGAGCTTCCGGGGCATCGACAACGCGAACTACTACCGCCTGGTGGACGACGACCCGGCGCACTACTTCGACACCACGGGCACCGGGAACTCGCTCCTCATGCGGTCGCCGCACGTGCTCCAGCTCATCATGGACTCGCTGCGGTACTGGGCCTCGGAGATGCACGTCGACGGATTCCGGTTCGACCTCGCGGCGACCCTGGCCCGGCAGTTCCACGAGGTCGACCGCCTGTCGGCGTTCTTCGACATCGTCCAGCAGGACCCGGTGGTCTCCCAGGTCAAGCTCATCGCCGAGCCGTGGGACCTGGGCGACGGCGGCTACCAGGTGGGCGGCTTCCCGGCGCTGTGGACCGAGTGGAACGGCAAGTTCCGGGACACGGTGCGCGACTTCTGGCGCTCGGAGCCCTCGACGCTCGGCGAGTTCGCGAGCCGCATCACGGGCTCGTCGGACCTCTACGAGCACACCGGCCGCCGGCCGCTGGCGTCCATCAACTTCGTCGTCGCGCACGACGGCTTCACGCTCGCGGACCTCGTCTCGTACAACGAGAAGCACAACGAGGCCAACGGTGAGGAGAACCGGGACGGGGAGAGCTTCAACCGGTCGTGGAACTGCGGCGCCGAAGGCCCCACGGACGACCCCGAGATCCTCGCGCTGCGCGCCCGGCAGCGGCGCAACTTCCTGGCCACGCTGCTGCTGAGCGAGGGCGTGCCCATGCTCGCGCACGGCGACGAGCTGGGCCGCACGCAGCAGGGCAACAACAACGCCTACTGCCAGGACAACGAGCTGGCGTGGCTCGACTGGGACCTGGACGACGAGCGCGAGCGGCTGCTGCAGTTCACGCGGCGGCTCGTGGAGCTGCGGCGCACCCACCCGGTGTTCCGGCGCCGCCGGTTCTTCGCCGGGCGGGCGGACCACGGCGGGGAGTCCGAGCTGCTCGACATCGCGTGGTTCACGCCCGCCGGGGGCCACATGGACGACGTGGCGTGGGACAACGACGAGGCCCGCGCGGTCATGGTGTTCCTCAATGGCTCGGCGATCGTCGAGTCCGACGAGCGCGGGGACCCCATCGTCGACGACTCGTTCCTCATGCTCTTCAACGGCCACTTCGAGCCGACCGTGTTCCAGCTGCCCCAGCGGGACTTCGGGGCACGCTGGACCGCCGAGCTCGACACCGACGGCCAGGTCGCGCCGGGCCGCGCGCTGCGGGCCCGCGCCAAGGTCACGCTCGCCCCGCGCTCGTTCGTGCTGCTCGGCCGGCCGCCGGAGCCGCCCGCTCAGGCGGCGTCGACGAGCGACTCGAGCCGGGACAGCGCCCGGTAGTACTTCTTGCGGTAGCCGCCCGCGAGCATGTCGGGGCCGAACAGCACGCCCGGCCCGGCGCCGCCGAGCAGCACGGGCACGTCGCGGTCGTACAGCCGGTCCACGAGGACGACGAGTCGCAGGGCGATGTCCTGGCCCCCCACCGGGGCGACGCCCGTGAGCCCCACGAGGCCCACGCCGTCGAGCAGCGCCCCGTACCGGCTCGGGTGGACGTGGCCGAGGTGGTCCAGCAGCGCGCCGAAGTCGTCCAGGGTCGCGTCGGGGCGGCCCGCGACGGCGGCGCGCACGTCGTCGTCCGCCAGACCCGGCCGGCCCGTGGGCCGCCGGTGCCGGTAGTCCGGCCCGTCGATGCGCAGCACCTCGAACCGCTCAGCCATCGCCTGGATCTCGCGCAGGAAGTCCTCCGCGGCGAACCGGCCCTGGCCCAGCGACTCCGGCAGCGTGTTGGACGTCGCAGCCAGCGCCACGCCCCGGTCCGACAGCTCCCGGACCAGGCGGGTCATGAGCATGGTGTCGCCCGGGTCGTCGAGCTCGAACTCGTCGATGCACACCAGCGCGTGGCGGGCGAGCGCCTCGACCGTGGCCGCGAAGCCGAGCGCGCCCACGAGGTGCGTGAGCTCGACGAACGTCCCGTACGCCGTGCGCTGCGTGCCCACCGCGTGCGCGAGCGCGGCCAGCAGGTGGGTCTTGCCGACCCCGAACCCACCGTCGAGGTAGACCGCCGGACGGGGCGCCATCCGGCGCCGGAACCGCGGGAGCGACGGCGGGCGGGAGATCACGTCGGCGGCGTCGCGCAGCCGCGCGAGCGCCGCGGCCTGGGAGGGGTGCGCCGGGTCGGGCCGGTAGCTGTCGAAGGTCTCGCGCGCGAAGTGCCGTGGCGGCACCAGGTCCGCCAGCAGGCGTTCCGTGCTCGGCACGGGCCGCCGGCCCACGAGCGACCCCGGCGCACCGACCGGCGCGGGCGGGTCGGTCCGGGTCACGGGGGCCCACTGTACGTCCGGCGGGGCGCCCCACCTGCCCGCCGTGGGTAGCGTGGGCTCCCGTGACGCAGGCCGCCCCGCTCGACGTGCTGCTGCCGGGCGCGTCGGGGACCACCGCGGTCCCCGACGACGAGTCCCTCCTCGCGCTGTACGACGACCCTCCGCCGCGGGCGGCGACCGGCGCCCACGTGCGCGGCATCTTCGTCGCGTCCCTCGACGGCGCGGCCACGGGGCCGGACGGCCGGTCCGGGTCGCTGGGCGACGCCGCCGACCGTCGGGTGTTCGCCGCGCTGCGCGCGCTCGCCGACGTGGTCCTCGTCGGCGCGGGGACCGTCCGCGCCGAGGGGTACGAGGACGTCCAGGTCCCGGCCCGGCTCCGCCCGGTCCGCGCCGCCCGCGGCCGGGCGCCGCGCGTCGAGCTCGCGGTCGTCACGGCCTCCGGTGCCGTGCCCGAGGCGGTGCTGGACGCCGGGGCGCTCGTCGTCACCGCCTCCGGTGCCCCCGGGCTCGCGGGCCTGCGCGACCGCCTCGGGGACGACCGCCTCGTCGTGGCCGACGCCCCCGACGACCCCGCGCGCGTCGACGTCGGCGTGGCCGTGCGGGCCCTCGCCGACCGGGGACTCACCCACGTCCACGCCGAGGGTGGGCCGAGCCTGCTGCACGAGCTCCTGGGCGTGGGCGTGCTCGACGAGCTGTGCCTCACGCTCGCGCCGCTCCTCGTCGGTGGCCTGGCGCACCGGCCCCTCGTCGGCGGTGGCCCGGCCTGGCCCGGCCGGACCCCCGCGCCGCTGCCCGCACCCGCCCGCCTGGAGCTGGCGCACCTGCTGCGGTCGGGCGACACGCTCCTGGGACGCTGGCTGGTCGCCTAGGCTCGCGGCATGGCCGACACGATCGTGGTCCTCGTCGAGGACGCGCTCTCCCCCGACGACGTCACCCACGTCCTCGCCCTCCACCCCGACGAGGACCTGGTCTACCGGGTGCTGGTCCCCGCGGACACGCAGCGTCCGCTGCTGCCGTGGGTGCTCGACTCGCTGAGCCTGGGCGAGCTGCGGACCGCCTGGGACCGGGCGACGGGCCACGAGCCGACGGCGCGCCAGGCCAAGGCGACGGCCGAGCAGCAGCTCGCGCAGACGCTGGCGCGGCTCGAGGCCGCGGGGCGGCAGGCGACGGGCACCGTCGTCGCGGACGACCCGCTGCCCGCGCTGCGGTCCGCCGTCGCCGACGAGGGGGCCCGGGAGATCGTCGTGGCGACTTACCCGCACCTCGTCGAGGACACGTTCCACCGGGACTGGGCGTCGCGCGCCCGCGACGCCCTGCACGTGCCGGTGCTGCACCTGTACCTGGGCACGAGCGAGCTGGGCTGACGACGTCCGCCCGGGACGCACCCCACGACGCCGCCGTGAGCCCTGAGGAGACCATGCCCGGCCCCGCCCGCACACCGGCCCGCGTGACGACCGCCGTCCTGCTCGCGACGTACAACGGCGCCGCGCTCCTGCGGGGTCAGCTCGACTCGTTGCGCGCGCAGTCGACGCCGCCCGACGTGCTCATCGTCCGGGACGACGCCTCCACCGACGGGACCGTCGACCTCCTGCGCCACTACCTGGCCCACGACTGGACCGTCCCGGCGGTCGTCACCGTCAACGAGCGGAACATCGGGTGGAAGTTCACCTTCCGCGCGCTGCTCGCCGACTTCGTCGCCGGCGACGCCGACGCGGCCTTCTTCTGCGACCAGGACGACGCGTGGCACCCGGACAAGATCGCGGCGCAGGTCGCGATCCTCGCGCAGGATCCCGCCGTCGAGCTCGTCAGCCACGACTACCTCACGCGGAACACCGCCACGGGACGCGAGACCGACTCGCGCCTCCTCTTCCACTTCGACGGCGAGGACTCCGAGCCGTTCTCCCGCTACCCGCGCGCCGACACCAGCTACTCGCTCCGGAGCGGGTGGACGCTGGCCCTCACGCGGAGCCTCGCGAGCGACGTCCTGGCGCACTGGGCCCCGTCCCAGCACCCCGCGTACGACGCCCTGCTCACGACGCTCGCCTGCTACACGGGCACGGGGGTCAACGTCAACCGGCGACTCGGCGACCACCTCATCCACGGCAGCAACGCCACCAAGATCGCCTCGACCTCCGACACGCGGCAGAAGAACATCACCGACCTGCAGTCGGACGAGGACCGGTACTCGATCGTCGCCGCCGTCCTCGAAGGCCGCGGCTCGGACCAGGCGGGACGGGCTCGACGGCGCGCGGACTTCTTCACCGGTCGTCTCGCGCTCGCGAAGCGAGGGAACGTGCTGGCCGCCGCCTGGTTCGTGCTCCGGCACTGGAGCCAGTACGCGAGCCTCAAGGGCCGCCTGAGGGACCTCTACTTCCTGCTCAGGCGATAGGACGGGCCTCAGAACCCGTTCTCGGTCGTGCGCGGGTAGTGCAGAGCGAAGCTCGTCACGTAGCGACGCATCGTCATCCGCTGCCGGACCACCCGCAGGGGGTGACGGTCGCGGGGGTTGAGCAGCGGGTTGACCACCGCGCCGCGCCGGTACAGCTCGTCGACCTCGGCTCGCTCGGCGGCTCCGAGATAACGCTGCAACAGGCGCCGCGGGACCACCGTGTAGAGGGCCTTGCGGTCCGCCGTCCGCGGCGGCAGCGGCCGGCCCTCCACCACGTCCTCGACGAGGTAGGTCATGGGGTTCACCCCGGCGCCCTGCACGTAGAAGTGGTTGCGCCCGATCCGGGGGTTGAGCTCCAGGAAGGACACCTTGCCGGTGACGGAGTCGCGCTTGACGTCGAAGTTGGCGAAGCCCCGGTAGTCGAGGCTGCGCAGGAACCGCTCCGCGTGGTCCAGGATCTCCGGGTCGGGCTCGGTGATCATCGCGCACGGGATGCCCAGCGTGCTCGGCTCGTGCTCCTGCAGCAGCACCCGCGCCGTGCACGTCAGCGACACCGTGCCCTCGGTGTCGACGTAGGCGGTGACCGAACGCATGCACGAGTCGTCCCCGCGGACGAACTCCTGGACGACGAACTGGCCGTCGAAGCGCGCGGCGACGAGCGTGCGATAGAGGTCGACCAGCTCCTGGCGGCTCTCGACGAAGTAGACCTTCCGCTTCCCGTCGAACGCCATCGCCTCCCACCGCGCACTCTCGGTCGGCTTCGCGAGGAGGGGGAACCCGAAGTCGCCCGGCGGCAGCAGCGCCTCGAGCGTCGCGGCGTCCGGGGACGACCCGTCCGCCCCGACGGCCGCGAGGTCGACGTAGTGCGAGCGAGGCACGGGGACGCCCTGCCCGCGGGCGATCTCCTCGAAGACCCGCTTGTCGCTCACCTGACGGATGGTGCGCAGCGACGGGATCGGCAGCGCGAAGTAGCGCTCCAGCTCCTCCCGGTGCTCGGCCGTGGTGAGGATCAACGACTCGGAGTTGGCGAGGAGGAGCAGCCGGCGGGAGGGATCCTGCGCCGTCATGGTCCGCCCCAGCGCGACGAGCTGCTCGACCAGCGACTCCTGGTCCCCGGGATCGGTGAGGGGATGACGCTCCAGGATCCGGGAGTCCTTGATGGCCGGAGGACGGTAGGCGGTCGCCAGGAGGGGCCTGATGCCGTAGGCGTCGTTGAGCTCGCGGGCGAAGGCGTACTCGCTGAGCTGGCCGCCGAGGACGACGGCCTGGAAGGAGCTCCGGCGCGCGCTCACCGCGAGGTCTGCCTGGTGCGGCCGATCGCGTCCTTGAGCGCGGTGGTCGCGCGGAACGCGGAGTACCTCAGCCTGTCGACGGGCAGGGTGAACTCTCCGACCAGCTCCTCGACGAAGCCCGTCCCGAAGCGGGTCTTGAACTCGTAGACGCCGTAGCCCTCGGACGAGGGGTCGTCGGTCCTGCCCTCGATGCCGTAGAAGTTGTAGCGGGTCAGCCCGTGCTCCAGGGCGGTCCTGATCATGTGGTCGTGGAGCAGGTGGTTGCCGCGCTCCTGCTCGTGCCCCGAGACCGCGCCTCCGATCGCGGCCACCATCTCCCAGGAGTTCTCGATGAAGACGATGCCCGAGACGGGCACCCCGTCCTCGTTCTCGGCCACGAGGAAGTAGGCCTGGTCGCCGAAGGCGTCGAACAGGGCGCGGAAGTAGTCAGGCGAGCGCTGGCCGAAGTGCTTGCGCTCCGCGACGTTGTTCATGATGTCGACGAACAGGGGGAGCTCGTCACGCCCGAGCCGGCGCAGGCGGAGCCGCTTCTCCACGTGCCGCACGTAGCGGCGGTAGCGGCTCGCGTAGCTGTCGCGGTAGTCCTCGAGGGTCAGGCCCGTCAGGTCCTTGACGTACGCGAATCGGATGTTGCCCCGGAGCCCGGACTCGAAGCCCAGCGTCCAGCCGGAGTGCTTCCAGCCGTGGCCCTCCAGGCGGTGCGCGACGGCGTCGTCCCGCAGGATGTTCGGGTTCATGGTGACGAACACGCACCCGAGGGCGCCGAGGTGGCCGGCGAGCTCCCGCGTGAAGGCCTCGACGAGCCCGTCGTCCGCGAAGTCCAGGAGCGGCCCGGACGAGATGTCGGCGGTGACGAGCCGCCCGCGGCGCACGCTGAGCACGAACGCCGCCCCGACGACGCGATCCGGTCCTTCGCCGCTCACCAGGCCGAGCAGGGACGTCGACCATCCACTCAGCTCGCGCAGCCTGGCGCCGTGCGGGGACTGCGCAAAGTTGGGGCGGGGGTCGCGCGCCACGCGCCCCTCGAACTCCTCGGCGGTGATCTCCTCGATCCGCCACTGACTCTCAGCCACGCCGATCTCGACACTCCCTCTGCTCATGGGGCTGGACGGTTCCGCCGCCGACGCGGCTCGATGATCTCAGCCGTGCGCCCGGGTGACGCCACGCAGGCGCGCGACGACGGGCGCGACGAACTCCGACAGCTCCTTGACGTGCATCACCTTGAGCAGCCCCAGGTAGACCAGCATCATGGCGAGGCTCACGCCGGTGAACGACAGCGCGGCGCCGCCGACGGAGTCCTGACCCGCGGCCGGCAGCAGCCGCATGGCCAGCCACCCGAGCACGCCGATCGTCAGTCCGGCGAGCACCACGCGCGAGAACGTGGACACGACCCTCGCCCCGTCGAGCGACCCGCCGAGGAGCGCCCGCAGCGAGCGCAGCCGCAGCCCCGCGCCGACCGTGAAGCTGATCGTCTGCGCGGCACCGATGCCCACCACCCACCACTGCACCGGCAGGACGTAGACGGTGACCAGCGAGAGCGCGACCCCGATCACCGAGACGAGCAGCTGGATCCAGAAGACGGTGGACGGGCGCCCGAAGGCGAAGAAGACCCGCTGGACGAGGGCCGTCATCCCGGTGGGGATGAGGCCCGCCGCGAGCGGGACGAGCACCTGCGCGATGACGCGGACGTCGGCCGTGGGCAGGCCGGGAAGCAGCAAGCGCGTCAGCGGCACGGACAGCACGATGAACTCGGCCGTGAAGAAGGTGGTGAACAGGCCGATCGTGCGCAGGCCGTAGGAGAAGTCACGGCGGACCGCGGCCACGTCCCCCTGGACCGCCGCGTCGCTCATCCGCGTGAAGATGGCGGTGATGATCGAGACGGTGATGAGCGCGTGCGGGATGACGTAGATGATGGTGGCCTGGCTGAGCGCGGCGTTCGCGGCCACGTGCGTGATGCCGGCGCGCTCGCCGGCGGGCTGTGCCGACGACGCGATCTTGTAGATCACCCAGGTGGCCGCCTCGCCCAGCATGAGCGCGCCGACCACCCATCCGCCCAGACGCGCCGTCTCCCGCAGCCCCCAGCCGCGCAGCCCCCAGCGCGGCCGGAAGCGGATGCCGGCGCGCCGCAGCGGGATGAAGAGCACGACCGCCTGGAGGACGATGCCGGCCAGCGCGGTCCCCGCCAGCAGCGTGACCTGCTGGTGGTCCCAGGTGCCGCCGTAGTGGCGCCCGAAGATCGCGATGAACGCGCCGAAGCCGACGAGGGAGACGAGGTTGTTGAGCACCGGCGCCCACATGAACGCGGTGAAGTGCCCGCGGGCGTTGAGGACCTGGCCGAGCAGCATGTAGAGGCCGTAGAAGAAGACCTCGGGGATGCACCAGAAGGCGAAGGCCACGGCCAGCTGCGTCTGCTCGTGCGTCCAGCCGTGGGTGTACAGGGAGACGAGGGCGCCGGCGCTGAGCGTGAGCCCGACGGTGAGCAGCGCGAGCACGCCCAGGGCGACGGTGAAGATGCGGTTGACGAACTCGTCGCCGTAGCCGCGCCCGCGCCGGTAGGCCTTGACGAACTGCGGCACGAGGATCGAGTTGAACACGCCCGCGGCGAGGATCGTGTACAGGAAGTTCGGCAGGTTGTTCGCCACGTCGAACGCGTTGGCGGCGATCCCCGTCGCACCGATGGCCGCGGTGAGCGTGGCGTTGCGGGCGAGGCCGAGCACGCGGCTCGCCAGGGTGCCGCTCGCCATGGCCATCGCCGACGCGGAGGCGGAGGAGGGCTTCGCCTCCACCACCTCAGGATCGCCCGGCGCGGCGGGCTCGCCCTGCGGGGCCGCGTCGGCGCGGTGCCGCCCGCGCGTCTCCGCGCCGGCGACCAGCACGGCACCGCTCTCGTCGATGCCCAGGTCCACGTCGGGCAGCGTCTCGCTCAGCAGGGCGGCCTCGTAGGCCGACGCGAGGTCGTCGCGCTCGGGCGTCGCGCCGCCCACGTGGCGCCACGCGGAGAGCCGCACGACCGGCTCGCCCGCGTCCGACGGGCGGGGGTGCGGCTCGACCAGGACGTCGTCGCGGGAGCGCGGCAGGTGGCGCCGCTTCGACGCCGGCGGCGCGACCCGGGGATCGCCCTGCTCGTCCGGCCGCGCCGCGTCGTCCACCGGTCTCCTCTCTGCCGCCGCCTGAAGCAGAGGCCCGCGGTCGGAGCGCAACGGCGCGCGCCCAGCATAGTCGACGGCCTCGTGGCGGCCTCCCCGTGCAGGTCACGGGCGCGGCGCGGCCACCCCTCGCTCAGCCGGCCGTCGGCCCCGCGGCCGGCGCCGTCTCCCGCGCCACGTCACCCCGGTGACGGAGCGCCCGCAGCGTCCGCTTGGCGAGCGGCAGCAATCGGGTCCACGCGTCGTACAGCGGCGAGAACGGCACGTCGAGCGTGCCGACCATCGCGTCCTCGTGCGCGGCCAGGCTGCGCTTGAAGTCGCTGATGCCGTCGTTGAGCAGGCCGTTGAGGTCGAACCTCGCCAGGCCGTCCCGCTGGGCGATCTCCACGGACCGCCAGTAGACGGGTGTGGTCGCGCGCATCTTGCGGCCCGCGGCGGTGCCGCCGCCGTAGAGCTGGAACGACGTGCGCGCGGAGTTGATGCACCACGAGAAGGACACGGGCTCGTCGTCGCGGTAGGCCGCGACGAGCACCGAGCGCTCCCCCAGCTCGCGCTGCACCGAGAGGTAGTACTCGTCCGAGTGGAGCGCGAAGTCGGCGCGCCGGGCCGTCTCCCGGTACACGTCGAGCACCGCCCGCACGTCCCGCTCGTCCGTGACCCGGCGGATGTCCATGCCGTCCCGGGCCGCCTTGCGGATGTCGTGCCGCGGCGAGCGGTCCATGTCGGCGAGCAGCTCGTCCGCGGACCGTGTGAGGTCCAGCACCACCGTCGTCGGGACCAGGACGGTCGGGCCGCCCTCGCGCACCCCGGGCAGGTCCGGCCCGGACCCGGCGGCCCAGTCGGGCTCGAGGGACACACCGATGCCGCCGACGTTCTCCCGGCACCAGTCCACGACGGCCGCGGCGACCGCCGCGCGCCGCTCCCGGGACCCGTCGGCCTCGTCGTCCCCGAGGACCACCGGGCCGCGCGGCACGTACGAGAGCCGGCCGAACGGTGCCGGCAGGCGCCGGACGAGCACCTGCGCGAGCCCGACGAGCGTGTCACCGTCCGTCACCCGGAGCCGGTGCGGCGTCCACGCCCCGGCGGCCTTGACCTGGCCCCACCCCCACAGCTGCAGGGGGTGCCCACCCAGCGCGAGGACCTCGCGGTCCCAGGCGTCGCGGGACGTGACGGGGGCGGCCGTCAGCGCGGTCGGCGGCACGTCAGACCTCGCCCTCCCGCCGGTCGCCCGACCAGTCGGTGTGGAACGTGCCCGCGCGGTCCGTCCGCTGGTAGGTGTGCGCGCCGAAGTAGTCGCGCTGCGCCTGCGTCAGCGCGGCGGGCAGGCGCTCGGCGCGCACCGCGTCGTAGTAGGCCAGCGACGACGCGAAGGCCGGCGCGGGGACGCCGTGGGTCGCCGCGGCGGCCACGATCCGCCGCCAGGCGGCCACGCCCTCGCCGACGACGCCCGTGAAGTACGGGTCGGCCAGGAGCAGCGGCAGCTCGGGGTCCCGCGTGTACGCCTCCGTGATGCGGTCGAGGAACCGCGCCCGGATGATGCAGCCGCCGCGCCAGATCCGCGCCATCGCGCCGCGGTCGATGCCCCAGCCGTACTGCGCCGAGGCGGCCGCGATCTGGTCGAACCCCTGCGAGTAGGCGACGACCTTCGACGCGTAGAGCGCCGCACGCACGTCGTCGACGAACGCGGCCTCGTCGGCCACCGCCCACGGCTCCGTGTGCCCCGGGAGCACGCCCCGCGCGGCCTGTCGCTGGGCCACGCCGCCGGACAGCGCGCGGGCGAAGGTCGCCTCCGCGATGCCGGTGACCGGCACGCCGAGGTCGAGCGCGTTCTGCACCGTCCAGCGGCCGGTGCCCTTCTGCTCCGCCCGGTCGGCCACGACGTCGACGAAGGCCTGGCCCGTCGCCGCGTCGGTGTGCGCGAGCACGTCGGCGGTGATCTCGATGAGGTAGGACTCGAGGTCGCCGGCGTTCCACGAGGCGAACACCTCGCCCACCCGGGCCGCGGACCAGCCGAGCCCCTGCCGCAGGAGGTCGTACGCCTCGCCGATGAGCTGCATGTCGGCGTACTCGATGCCGTTGTGGACCATCTTGACGAAGTGGCCCGCACCGTCGGGCCCGACGTGCGTGCAGCACGGCACGCCGTCGACGTGCGCCGAGATCGTCTCGAGGATCGGGCCGAGGGTCGCGTAGGCCTCCGGCGTGCCGCCGGGCATGATCGAGGGCCCGTTGAGGGCGCCCTCCTCGCCCCCCGAGACGCCGGTGCCGACGAAGTGCAGCCCCTGGGCGCGGAGCGCCGCCTCGCGCCGCACGGTGTCCGGGAAGTGGGCGTTGCCGGCGTCGACGACGATGTCGCCGGCCTCGAGCAGCGGCGTCAGCTCGTCGATGACCGCGTCGGTCGCCGGGCCCGCGTTGACCATGACGACGACCGTCCGCGGCCGCGCCAGGCTGGAGACGAACTCCGCCATCGAGCCCGACGCCAGGAAGGCGCCCTCGTGACCGAACTCGGCCATGAGCGCGTCCGTCCGCGCCTGCGAGCGGTTGTGCACCGCGACCACGTAGCCGTGCCGGGCCAGGTTGCGGGCCAGGTTCCGGCCCATCGTCCCCAGACCCGTCACACCGATCTGCGCCAGGGCGTCCGCCATCCGAGGGCTCCTTCGTGTCGTCCGGGGCGCGTCGAGCCGCCCGTGCGACCCCGCCCGCCGACCAGCGCGGCATGCGCCCGGGCCAGCCTAGTGCGCGTCGCGACGGGCGCCCGGCGCGCCGGACGTCGCGGCGCGCGGCGCACGCCTACCCTCGCCTCGTGCCTGTCCCCGAGGACGTGCCCGAGGAGTTCGTGCGGGCGCTCCGCTCCCTGCGCGCGGTGACCGTGCGCCCCGAGGTGGTGCTCGACGAGGTGCCGGGCCCCGCCCGCATCGCGCCGTACTCCGCCGCGCTCACGGCCGAGGTGCGCAGCGCGCGGCGCTCGGTGTCCGCCGACGAGCTGGCATCCGGCCGCTTCGTCGTGCTCCACGACCCGGCCGGGCAGGAGGCGTGGGACGGCCGGTTCCGGCTCGTCACGCTGGTGCGCACCGCGGTCGAGCCCGAGGTGGGCACGGACCCGCTGCTCGCCGAGGTCGCGTGGAGCTGGTTCACCGACGCGCTCGCCACCGCCGGCCCGGGCGCGCACGCCGCCGCGGGCACCGTCACGCGCGTGCTGTCGCACAGCTTCGGCTCCATCGAGCGCGGTGACGAGACCAGCGAGCTGGAGATCCGGGCGTCCTGGACCGCGGACGACGAGAACCTCGGCCCGCACCTCCTGGCGTGGACGAGCCTGCTGTGCACGGCCGCCGGGCTGGAGCCGCTCCCCGAGGGCGTCACGCCGCTGCCACCGCGTCGTTGATCATCCTGTGGGGGGTATCAAGGCCCCCAGGGGTCGTGCCGATGACCCGGTGTGACCATCGACCCGGCGCGCCCCGACCTCGTCGGCGTCCGCCCGGTGGTGCCGCGCCAGGCCCCTCCCGAGGTGCGCCAGCCGATGTGCATCGTCGTCGGCGAGATCACCGAGGGCGAGGGCGAGAACCTGGTGCGGGCGCTGCACCGGCGGGGGCTGCCGCGCGTGGTCGTGCTCGCGCGGCGGGCACACGACCTGGAGATCCTCGCCCTGCTCGTCGGGGGCGTCCGGGGGGCCGTGGTCGGCGAGACGGACGCGACGCCGGCGCAGCCGGCACCGCTCGAGGACGTGCCACGCCGCCCCGACCTGTCCGAGCGTGAGATCGAGGTGCTCCGGCGCGTCGCCGACGGCCGGTCCAACCGGCAGATCGGGGTCGAGCTCGGGCTCTCCGCCCTGACCGTCAAGAGCCACCTGGCGCGCATCTCGCGCAAGCTCGGCACCGGGGACCGTGCGCAGCTGGTGGCGATCTCCATGCGCGCGGGGCTGCTCGACTGAGGAATCACCCCGTGCGGGCTCCCCGACCGGGGGCCCGTCGGCGCGGGCTCCACGGAGGGCGGTGCCGCCTCGCCTACGGTGATGGCCGTGAGTGGTGAGGGCAGCGGCGGTTCGCCCGACGAGCGGGCGGGACGTCGACCTTTCCCGCCGGTCCCCCGGGACGAGGCGGACGACCCGGTGGTCCCCGTCGACGAGGCCGTCGAGCCGGAGGCGGACACCACGGCCGCCGAGCACGTCGTGGTCCCGCTGCTGGAGCCCGCGGACGGCGTGCCGCCCGTGGTCGACACCCCCGAGGCGCTGGCCGCGGTGGTCGCGGCGTTCGAGGCGGGCACCGGCCCGGTCGCGGTCGACGCCGAGCGGGCGTCCGGGTACCGCTACGGCCAGCGCACCTACCTCGTCCAGCTGCGCCGCGAGGGCGCCGGCACGGCGCTCATCGACCCGGTCGCGCTGCCCGACCTGTCCGCCCTGTCGCGCGCGCTCGTCGGCGTGGAATGGGTGCTGCACGCGGCGTCGCAGGACCTGCCCGGGCTCGCCGAGCAGGGCATGCGCCCGTCGCGCGTCTTCGACACCGAGCTCGCCGCGCGCCTGCTGGGGATGGAGCGCGTGGGCCTGGCCGCGGTCGTCGCCGACACGCTCGGCCTCGGCCTGGCCAAGGAGCACTCGGCGGTGGACTGGTCCACGCGCCCTCTGCCCATCGAGTGGCTCCGCTACGCCGCGCTCGACGTGGAGCTCCTGGTGCCGGTGCGCGAGGTGCTCGCGGACCGCCTCGCCGAGGCGGGCAAGGCGCTGTGGGCCGCGCAGGAGTTCGAGGCCGAGCGCACCGCGCCCCCGGCGGCGCCCCGGGTCGACCCGTGGCGCCGGGTCTCGGGGCTGCACGCGATCCACGACGCCCGCCGCCTCGCGGTGGTGCGCTCGTTGTGGGAGACGCGCGACCACAACGCACGGCAGCGGGACATCGCCCCCGGCCGCGTGCTGCCCGACCGCGCGATCGTCGCCGCGGCCGAGGCGCTGCCCCGCAGCGTGCCGCAGCTCGTCGCGCTGCCCGCGTTCGCCGGCAAGGGCACGCGCCGGCGGGCCGCGCTCTGGCAGGCCGCGATCGACCGGGCGCTCGCGCTGCCGGACTCCGAGCTCCCGTCGGTCCGGGGGCCCCGCACCGACGCGCCGCCCCCGGTGCGGGCCTGGCCCGATCGCGACCCGCGCGCCGCCGCGCGCCTGGCCGCCGCGCGGGACGTGGTCCTCGAGGCGTCCCGGCAGTGGCGCACCCCCGTCGAGAACCTGCTCCAGCCCGACCTGCTGCGCCGGCTGTGCTGGAGCCCGCCCGCGGCCCTCGACGACGACGCCGTGGCCGCCGCCCTGACCGCCGGCGGCGCGCGCCCCTGGCAGGTGGAGCTCCTGGGCGCGCCCCTCGCGGCGGCGCTGCGCACGACCTCGGCCTGACGTAGCCTGCGGGCACGGCGGGCCGGTCCCGCCGCTCGTACCGGACGACGACGTCTGGAGGGCCCATGTCGCAGGCCACCACCCACCGCGCCGAGCGCGTCGCGCACGCGACGCTGCGCGACGTCCCGCTGCCGGGCGGCGGCACGCTCGTGCTGGTCACGGTGGACAACGGGTTGCCGGCGCCCGCCACGCTCGGCCCGCAGGGGCTGGCCGAGCTCGCCGCGGCGTTCGCCGAGGTGCGCCAGCGCGTGCGGGCCGGCCGCGTCGCGGCCGTCGCGGTCACCGGCCGGCCGGGGATGTTCGCCGCGGGCGCCGACCTGGCGCACGTCGGCCGGATCGCCTCGCGCGACGAGGCCCTGGAGCTCGCGCGGGCCGGCCACGCGGCCTACGGCATGCTCGCCGACCTGGCCGTCCCCACCTTCGCCTTCGTCGGGGGTCCGGCGCTCGGCGGCGGCCTCGAGCTCGCGCTGGCGTGCCGCTACCGCACCGTGGCCGAGGACGTCACCTCGCTCGGCCTGCCCGAGACGTCCCTCGGCCTGGTCCCCGGGTGGGGCGGCGTGTTCCGCCTCCCGCGCCTGGTGGGCGTCGAGGCCGCGATCGACCTCGTCTGCACCCAGGCGGCGGCGCACCGCACCCTGACGGCGGCACAGGCCGCGCGGGTGGGGCTGGTCGACGCCGTGCTGCCCGCCGACGGCTTCGTCGAGGCGTCGGTGGCGTGGGCCGCCCGCGTGCTGGCGGACGAGGTCGCCGTCGCCCGGCGGCCGCCGGACGACGAGCCCACGTGGCTGGACGCCGTGGCGCGGGCCCGGCTCCGGCTCGACGCGACGATCCACCGCTCGCGTCCCGCCCCCTACCGCGCGCTCGACCTGCTCGAGTCGCTGCGGCCGGCGGCGCAGCCCGCCGAGGCGGGCCCCGCCGAACCGACGGCCGCGGCCGCGGCCGAGGACGAGGCGCTCGCCGACCTCGTCATGACCGACGAGACGCGCAGCGCCGTCTACGCGTTCGGCCTCGTGACCGGCGCGCGGCGCCCGGTCAACGCACCCGACGCGGGTCTCGCCCGCCCCGTCACGGCCGTGGGCGTCGTGGGCGGGCTCATGGCGGCTCAGATCGCTCAGCTCGTCGCGCGCCGGCTGCGCGTCCCGGTGGTGCTGCGCGACGTCGACGACGCGCGCGTCGCCGCGGGGCTGGCGGCGCTGCGCGCCTCGGTCCGCCGGCAGGTCGAGGCCGGCCGGCTGCCCGCCGCGGAGGGCGAGCGCATCGTCGCCTCCGTGACGGGGTCCACCGACGTGGGCGTCTTCGCCGGGTGCGACCTCGTCGTCGAGGCGGTCACCGAGGTCCCGGCCGTGAAGCGGCAGGTGTTCGCCGAGCTCGAGGCCGTCGTAGAGCCGGGGGCGGTGCTGGCGACCAACACCTCCGCCCTCTCCGTCACGGCGATGGCGGAGGGGCTCGCGCACCCCGAGCGGGTCGTGGGCCTGCACTTCTTCAACCCGGTGGCCGCCATGCCCCTGGTCGAGGTGGTGCGCGCCGAGCGCAGCGGCGACGCCGCGGTGGCCACGGCGTTCGAGGTCGCGGCCGCGCTCGGCAAGAAGGCCGTGGGCGTGCGGGACCGGCCGGGCTTCGTGGTCAACCGCCTGCTCGTGCTGCTGCTCGGCGTGGTGCTGGGCGCCGTCGAGGACGGCACTCCCGTCGAGGTGGCCGACCGCGCGCTGGACCCGCTCGGGCTGCCGATGCCGCCGTTCGAGCTGCTCGACCTCGTCGGTCCCGCGGTGGGGCTCCACGTGCTGACGTCGCTGCGGGCCGACCTCGGCGACCGGTTCCCCGCGTCGCCCGGCCTGGCCGCGCTCGTCGCCGACGGCACGCCCCTCGTCCGCCCGGCCGCGGCACCGGGCCTGCCCCGCCTCGTCGACCCCGCGATCCAGCGGGCCTTCGGCTCCGGCACGGCCCCGCGCGACGAGGCCGCCGTGCGGGACGCCGTGCTCACGGCGCTCACCACCGAGGTCGGCCTCATGCTCGACGAGCACGTGGTCCCGGACCCACGGCAGATCGACCGGTGCCTGCTGCTGGGCGCGGGCTGGCCGTGGCACCTCGGCGGGATCACGCCGTACCTGGACCGCTCGGGGTACAGCGAGCACGTGCTCGGCCACCGGCTGCTCCCGGACGGGGAGGCGGGCCTGCCGCGCTGAGCCCGGGCGTACGTCGGCCCCCCGGACGGGTGTCCGAGGGGCCGACGGGGTGCTGTCACCGTGGTCACACTCACCGACCGCGGGGACGACGGTCCTGCGCCGGGCGCGCCGGACCGGGCTTCGGGGTCAGGCGGACTGGTGGAACGTGCGGCTCAGCACGTCGAGCTGCTGCTCCTTGGTGAGCTTGACGAAGTTCACCGCGTAGCCGGAGACGCGCACCGTGAGGTTCGGGTACTGCTCCGGGTGGTCGATCGCGTCCTGCAGCGTCTCGCGGCTGAGCACGTTGATGTTCGCGTGGTACAGCCCCTCGCCCATGCCGGCGTCGAGGATGCCGACGAGGTTGGTCACCTGCTCGTCCTTGGTGCGGCCGAGGCCCGACGGCGTGATCGTGTTGGTCAGCGAGATGCCGTCGAGCGCGTCGTCGTAGTCGAGCTTGCCCACCGACAGCATGGACGCGACCATGCCGTGCGTGTCCATGCCGTTCTCGGGGTTGGCGCCCGGGGCGAACGGCGTGCCGGCCTTGTGGCCGGAGGGGAACGCGCCGGTGGCCTTGCCGTAGACCACGTTGGACGTGATGGTGAGCACCGACTGCGTCGGCACCGCGTCGCGGTACATCGGCAGGTGCCGGATCTTGTCCATCACCGTGTGGACCACGAGCTGCGCCAGCTCGTCGGCGCGGTCGTCGTCGTTGCCGTACACCGGGAAGTCGCCCTCGGTGATGTAGTCGATCACCAGGCCGGACTCGTCCCGCACCGGGTAGACCTTGGCGTACTTGATGGCCGACAGGCTGTCCGCGACGATCGACAGGCCGGCGATGCCGCAGCCCATGGTGCGCACGATCTCGTCGTCGTGCAGCGCCATCTCGATCGCCTCGTAGGCGTACTTGTCGTGGCTGTAGTGGATGATGTTGAGCGCCTCGACGTACGTGGCGGTGACCCACGACAGCATCTCGTCGTACTTGGCCCACACCTCGTCGAAGTCGAGCGCCTCGCTGCCGGTGATGCCCTCGTGACCGGGCACGACGAGCTTGCCGGACACCTCGTCGCGGCCGCCGTTGATGGCGTAGAGCAGCGACTTGGCGGCGTTGACGCGCGCGCCGAAGAACTGCATCTGCTTGCCCACCTTCATCGGGGACACGCAGCAGGCGATCGCCGCGTCGTCGCCCCAGTGGCAGCGGATCTGCTCGTCGGCCTCGTACTGGATCGCCGAGGTCTCGATGGAGATCGCGGCGCAGAACTCCTTGTAGCCCGCGGGCAGCTTCTCGTCCCAGAAGATCGTGATGTTGGGCTCCGGGGCGGGGCCCAGGTTCCGCAGGGTCTGCAGCAGGCGGAACGAGGTCTTCGTCACGAGCGGCCGGCCGTCCTCGCCGAAGCCCGCGTCGCTCCAGGTGGCCCAGTACGGGTCGCCCGAGAAGATCTGGTCGTAGTCGATGGTCCGCAGGAAGCGCACGATCCGCAGCTTGATGACCAGCGCGTCGATGACCTCCTGCGCCAGCTCCTCGGTGAGGGTGCCCGCGGCCAGGTCACGCTCCGCGTAGACGTCGAAGAACGCCGAGAGCCGGCCGATGCTCATGGCCGCGCCGTCCTGGCTCTTCACCGACGCGAGGTAGCCGAAGTACGTCCACTGCACGGCCTCCTGGAAGGTCCGCGCCGGGCGGCCCAGGTCGAAGCCGTAGCTCTCGCCGAGCCGCTTGAGCTTCTTCAGCGCCTTGACCTGCTCGGCGTGCTCCTCGCGGTACCGCGCCCAGTGCTCGCTGAAGGGCTGGTCGGTGACCGAGTCCTTGTCCGCGTTCTTGGCGGCGACGAGCGCGTCCACCCCGTAGAGCGCGATGCGCCGGTAGTCGCCGATGATCCGGCCGCGGCCGTAGGCGTCCGGCAGGCCCGTGATGATGTGCGACGACCGGGCCGCGCGGATGCGCGGCGTGTACATGTCGAAGACGGCCTCGTTGTGCGTCTTGCGGTACTGCGTGAAGATCCGCTTGATCTCGGGGTCGATCTCCTTGCCGGCCTCCTTGAGGGCCGTCTCGACCATGCGCCAGCCGCCATTGGGCATCATGGCCCGCTTGAGCGGCGTGTCGGTCTGCAGGCCGACGACGACGTCGTCGTCCGCGCTGATGTAGCCGGCGGGGAACGCGTCCACGTCCGCCGGGGTGTGCGTGTCGACGTCGTAGACGCGGCGCTCGCGCTCGACGGACAGGTACTGCCGCTCGAGGGTGTCCCACGTCCGCAGCGTCTTCGCCGTCGCGCCGGCGAGGAACGAGGCGTCCCCGAGGTACGGCGTGTAGTTCCGCTGGATGAAGTCCCGGACGTCGATCGTCTCGGTCCATGGGCCTGCGGTGAACCCGTCCCAGGCCGTCTCGTCGGTCGCGGCGGCGGGGATCTCGGTGATCGTCATGACGCTCCTCCTTGGGGACGTCATTCAGCCTAGGTTTCAGACATGGGACGACTTGAGACAAAGGTCCCACGTTTAGCGATTGACCAGGTCAGGCGTCATGTGACGCTCGTCACAAGGGTGCCTGGGTGCCCGCGACGGGACGCCTCAGTGGACCTCGAGCCCCCGGGCCCGGAACTGCCCGCGCACGCGCTCGACGAGCTCCGGCGTCGGCGGCCGCGTCGTCGCGAGCTCGTACCGCATCCCGAGCTCGTCCCACTTGTCGCGCCCCATCTGGTGGAACGGCAGCACCTCGACCCGGGCGACGCTCGCCAGCGTCGCGACGTAGTCCGCCACCGCCTCGACGTTGTCCCACGCGTCCGTGAGGTCGGGCACCAGGACGAACCGGACCCACATCGCCACGCCGTGGTCGGACAGGCGGCGGCCGAAGTCGAGCGTGGGCGCCAGCTCGCGCCCCGTGACGCGCGTGTAGGTGTCCGGGATCCCGGACTTCACGTCGAGCAGCACCAGGTCCAGGTCGGCGAGCATGGCGTCGGTCGCCGCGGCGCCGAGGAACCCGGACGTGTCGAGCGCGGTGTGGACGCCCAGCTCCTTCGCGCCCCGCAGCACCCGCCCGACGAAGGCCGGCTGCATCAACGGCTCGCCGCCCGAGAGCGTGAGGCCGCCACCCGTGGCGCGGAACACGCCCCGGTACCGCGACACCTTCTTCAGCAGCTCGTCCGCGGTGATGTCGGTGCCACGGCGCATCTCGAGCGTGTCGGGGTTGTGGCAGTAGAGGCAGCGCAACGGGCAGCCGGCGAGGAACACGGTGAGCCGCGTGCCCGGCCCGTCGACGGCCGTCACGAGCTCCCACGAGTGGAGCGAGCCGAGCTCGCCGGTGCGCGCCTGCGCCAGCCGCTCGGGCCGGTCGAAGTCCGCGTTGACGAGCCCCTGGGTGCCCTGACCGGCCGTGCGGTGGGTCGAGCCCCCGACGAGGGGCGTGCCGAGGTCGACGACGGGCGCGCCGTCGTTCGTGGTGCTCATGGTCGCTACACCGTCACATGGAACGTGCGGCTCAGCACGTCGAGCTGCTGCTCGCGCGAGAGCCGGACGAAGTTCACCGCGTAGCCCGACACCCGGATGGTGAGGTTGGGGTACCTGTCGGGGTTGTCCATCGCGTCGAGCAGGGTGCCCTTGTCGAGGACGTTGAGGTTGAGGTGGTAGCCGCTGGACAGCATGTACGCGTCCAGCAGGCCGACGAGGTTGGCCACGCGCTCCTCGTCCGTGCGCCCGAGCCCGTCCGGCGTCACGGACGTCGTCAGCGAGACGCCGTCCTGCGCGTCGGAGTACGGCAGCTTCGCCACGGACAGCGCGGAGGCCAGCATGCCGTGCGTGTCGCGGCCGTTCATGGGGTTCGCGCCCGGCGCGAACGGCTCGCCCGCGCGGCGCCCGTCGGGCGTCGACCCGGTCACGCGGCCGTAGGACACGTTCGACGTCACCGTGAGCACGTTCTGCGTGTGCAGCGCGTTGCGGTAGGTGGGCACGCGGCGGATCTTCGTCATGACGGCGTGCAGCAGGCTCGCCGCGATGTCGTCCACGCGGTCGTCGTCGTTCCCGAAGCTCGGGTAGCTGCCCTCGACCGCGAACTCGGTCACGAGGCCGTCCGTGGTGCGCAGCGCGTGCACGGTGGCGTGCTTGATCGCCGACAGCGAGTCGGCCACCACCGAGAGCCCCGCGACGCCGCACGAGAGCGTGCGCAGCACGGTGCGGTCGTGGAGCGCCATCGCGAGCCGCTCGTAGGAGTACTTGTCGTGCATGAAGTGGACGCAGTTCAGCGCGTCGACGTAGGTCTCGGCGAGCCAGTCCAGCGTGCGGTCCAGCTTCGCGAGGACGTCGTCGTAGTCGAGCACCTCGCCCTCGACCGGGGCCGACAGGGGCGCCACCTGGCGGCCCGTCACCTCGTCGCGACCCCCGTTGATCGCGTAGAGCAGCGCCTTGGCCAGGTTGATCCGGCCACCGACGAACTGCACCTGCTTGCCGATCCGCAGCGGCGACACCGCGCACGAGATCGCCGCGTCGTCGCCCCACGCGCTGCGGATGAGCTCGTCGGACTCGTACTGCACCGCCGACGTGTCCAGCGAGACCCGCGCGCAGAAGTCCTTGAACCCCTGCGGCAGCCGGTCGCTCCACAGCACGGTGAGGTTGGGCTCCGGGGCCGCGCCGAGGGTGTCGAGCGTGTGCAGCATGCGGAACGAGGTCTTGGTCACGAGCGGGCGGCCGTCCTCCCCCAGCCCGCCGATCGTCTCGGTCACCCAGGTGGGCTCGCCCGCGCACAGCTCGTCGTACTCGGCGGTCCGCAGGAACCGCACCAGCCGCAGCTTGATGACCAGGTCGTCGACGAGCTCCTGCGCCTCCTCCTCGGTGATCCGGCCGGTGACGAGGTCGCGCTGCAGGTAGACGTCCAGGAACGTCGAGGTGCGCCCGAGCGACATCGCGGCGCCGTTCTGCTCCTTGATCGCCGCGAGGTAGGCGAAGTACAGCCACTGGATCGCCTCGCGCGCGGTCGCCGCGGGCCGGCCGATGTCGTAGCCGTACAACGCGGCCATCGCCGCCAGGTCGCCCAGCGCGCGGATCTGCTCGGCGAGCTCCTCGCGGTCGCGCACGACCTCCTCGGTGGAGCGCTCCATGTCGAGCGCGGCCTTCTCCAGGCGCTTCGCGGCCACCAGGGCGTCGACGCCGTAGAGCGGCACGCGCCGGTAGTCGCCGACGATCTGGCCGCGGCCGAAGTCGTCCGGCAGCCCGGTGATGATCTGCGCGCTGCGCGCCGCCCGGACGCTCGGCGGGTAGACGTCGAGGACGCCGTCGGCGAACGTCTTGCGGTAGGTGGTGAACACCTCCTCGAGCAGCGCCGGCGCCTCGTAGCCGTGCTCGGCGAGCGCCTCGCGCACGGCCGCCCAACCGCCGTTGGGCATGATCGCGCGCTTGAGGGGCTCGTCGGTCTGCAGGCCGACGACGATCTCCCGCTCCTTGTCGACGTACCCGGGCGCGTGCGACGTGATGCGCGACGGCGTGGCCGCGTCGACGCGGTAGTCGCCGACGCGCTCGGCGGCGACGAGGCCCTCGACCGTCGCCGCCAGCGCACGCGTGCGCTGCGTCGCGTCGGCGAGGAAGGTGTCGTCGCCGGCGTAGGGCGTGTAGTTGCGCTGCACGAAGTCCCGCACGTCGACCTCGTCGACCCACGGCCCGCCGACGAACCCCAGCCAGGCGCCGGGGAGCGCGTCGACCGCATCGCGGGCGCGTGTGTCGCTGGGCATCGGGGCCCCCTCGGTCTCCCGCGTCGCCGGGCGTCGACGCTGGTCACGACGGTATCCCGAAAATACATGGGATGTCTCGGGACCATCGTCCCTGCGGCCGGGAGGCCAGCCGCCGCTCCCGGCGGCCGGGGTGGGCTACCCGGGCTCCCCGAGCGCCGTCAGCGTGTCGGCCGCGATGTCGTGGGGCCGCAGGCGCAGCGTGTCGACGAGCTCGTCGCGCGTGGCGTGCGGGAGGAACTGCCGGGGCACTCCGAACGCCCGCACCGGCGTCTCGATCCCCTGCTCACGAGCCCGCAGCCCGAGCATCGCCCCCGCTCCCCCGTCGACGAGGCCGTCCTCGACGCACACCACGTGGTCGTGCTCGCCGACGAGCTTGACGAGCGCCGTCGGCACCGGGAGCACCCAGCGGGGGTCGACCACGGTGACCGCCAGCCCGTGCGCCGCCAGCAGCCGACCGACGCCGAGGGCCGTCGGGACCATCGGGCCGACGCCGACCACCAGCACGCGGCGGGCCTCCGGGGTCGCCGGCTCGTGCCGGGCGAGCACGTCCACGCCGTCGCGGTCCTCCAGCGCCTGCACCGGCTCGGGCACCGGGCCCTTCGGGTACCGCACCACCGTGGGGGCGTCGTCGACGTCGACCGCGGCGCGCAGCGCGGCACGCAGCGTCTCCTCGTCGCGCGGCGCCGCCAGGCGCAGGCCCGGCACCGCGGAGAGCAGCGCCACGTCCCACATCCCGTTGTGGCTCGGCCCGTCGTCACCCGTGATGCCCGCGCGGTCGAGCACGAAGGTCACGCCCGCACGGTGCAGCGCGACGTCCATGAGGAGCTGGTCGAACGCGCGGTTGAGGAACGTCGCGTACACGGCCACCACCGGGTGCAGGCCGCCGAAGGCCATGCCCGCGGCGGAGGCGGCGGCGTGCTGCTCGGCGATGCCCACGTCGAACACGCGCTCCGGGAACTCCGCCGCGAACGGCGCCAGGCCCACGGGCTGCAGCATCGCCGCGGTGATGGCGACCACGTCCGGCCGGCGCCGGGCGATGCGGACGATCTCGTCCGCGAACACGCCGGTCCAGCCGAACCGCGACGGCGCCACCGGCAGGCCCGTCTCCGGGTGGATCTGCCCCACGGCGTGGAAGCGGTCCGCCACGTCCTGCTCGGCCGGCGTGTAACCACGCCCCTTCTCGGTGATGACGTGCACGATCACGGGGCCGCCGTACGCCTTGGCGTGGCGCAGCGCCTGCTCCACGGCACGCTCGTCGTGCCCGTCCACCGGGCCGACGTACTTCAGGCCCAGGTCCTCGAACATGCCCTGCGGGGCGACGATGTCCTTGACGCCCTTCTTGAGGCCGTGCAGGGCGTCGTAGGCCATCCGCCCCGGCGCGCCCGACCGGCGGAGCGTGGACTTGCCCCACGAGAGCACCGACTCGTACGAGCGCGCGGTGCGCAGCGCATCCAGGTGGCGCGCCAGGCCGCCGATCGTCGGCGCGTAGGACCGGCCGTTGTCGTTCACGACGACGACGAGCCTGCGGTCCTGGCCCGCCGCGATGTTGTTGAGCGCCTCCCAGGCCATGCCGCCCGTCAGTGCGCCGTCGCCGACGACCGCCACGACGTGGCGCTGCGGCTGGCCGCGCAGCTCGTTGGCCTTCGCGATGCCGTCCGCCCAGCTCAGCGCGGCCGACGCGTGCGAGTTCTCCACGACGTCGTGCACCGACTCGGACCGGCTCGGGTACCCCGACAGGCCGCCGGAGCGGCGCAGCCGGGAGAAGTCGCTGCGCCCGGTGAGGAGCTTGTGGACGTAGGCCTGGTGCCCGGTGTCGAAGACGATCGTGTCCCGCGGCGACTCGAATACGCGGTGCAACGCGATGGTCAGCTCCACCACGCCCAGGTTCGGGCCGAGGTGACCGCCCGTGCGCGACACCTCCGCGACGAGGAAGTGCCGGATCTCGTCGGCGAGCGTGTCGAGCTGCCGCGACGTGAGGCGACGCACGTCGGCGGGCGAACGGATCGCCTCGAGCAGACCCACACCCACCTCCGTGCACTCCGGGCGACGCTGCCCTCCGCTGGTCCGGCGGGCGTCGGGCGCGGCCACGCCCGGCCGTCCACTGTAAGACGTCGCGGGCGCGGTGGCGCACCGACGGGCCCGTGGTGCGAACGAGCGGCAGGCCGCCTAGCGTCGGGCAGGGAGCGCCCACGGGCGAGCGGACGGCGAGGGAGCGGTGCATGCGGGGACGGGCCACGAGACGACGACTCGGCACGCTCGGCGTGCTCGCCGGCGTCGCGACGCTGGCGGCCTGCGCCTCCGGACCCACCACGGCACCCGTCCCCGGGGCCACCGGCGCGTCGCTGACCGTCCTCATCGCGTCGTCGAGCGACGCCGAGACGCAGGCCGTCACGCAGGCGGTGGCGGCCTGGTCCGCGACGTCCGGCACGCGCGCGACGGTGCGCGCCGCCACCGACATCGACCAGGAACTGACGCAGGACCTCGCGTCCGGGACGCCGCCGGACCTCTTCGACGTCAGCGCCGCGAACTTCGCCGGGTACGCCGCCCGTGGCGCGCTGCTCCCGTACGGCGACAAGCTCGGCGCGGTGTCGGACTTCTCCGGCTCGCTCGTGCAGCAGTTCACCTACCAGGGCAAGCTCTACTGCGCGCCGCGCGACACGTCGACTCTCGCCCTCGTCGTCAACACCCAGGACTGGAGCGCCGCCGGGCTGCCCGCCGCGGCCGTGCCGACCACGTGGGACCAGCTCGCCGCGGACGCGAAGCGGCTGACGACCACCGGGCGCGTGGGGCTGGCCTTCGACGGCACGTACGACCGCATCGGGGTCTTCCTGGCGCAGGCCGGCGGCGCGCTGGTGGCGCCGGACGGCAAGACCGCCACGGTCGACAGCGCCGCCAACGTCGCGGCGCTCACCTACGTCAAGCAGCACCTCGTCGACGGCACGTTCGCGTACGCGTCGTCGCTGGGCGCGGCCTCCGGTACCGAAGCCTTCAGCGCCGGCAAGGCCGCCATGACCATCGCGGGGACCTGGGTCACTGCCGCTCTCGGGCCCGACACGCCCTACCGGGTGGTCCCGCTGCCGGCGGGCCCGGCCGGGCTGGGCACGCTGCAGTTCTCCCGGTGCTGGGGCATCGCCGCCGCGTCGAAGCTGCCCGCGAAGGCGATCGACCTCGCCACGTACCTCACCAACCCGGCCCGCGAGGCGGACTTCGCCACCGCGTACGGCGCGCTGCCGTCCTCCCAGTCGGCTACCGAGGCGTACCTCGCGGCGTTCCCCGACCGCCGGGCCTTCAGCGACTCGGAGACGTTCGCGAGCAACCCCCTCACGCTGCACGGCACGGCCCCCGTGATCGCCGACCTCGACGCCCGGCTCAAGGGCCTGGCCTCGGGCGACCCCGCCGGGATCCTCGCGGCCGTCCAGGCCGAGCTGCAGCCGGTCCTCGCCAAGGGCACGTAGTCCACGGGAGGCGGGGCCCCGGAGCCGCCCGGTTACCATGGGCCGAAAGGGGGTTGCCATGCGCTTCCTGCCCGGCCACCAGGCCACTCATGACCTCACGTACGGGGACGTCTTCCTCGTCCCCTCCCGCTCCGAGGTCTCCAGCCGGTTCGATGTCGACCTGGCGACGAGCGACGGCACCGGGACCACCATCCCCGTCGTCGTCGCCAACATGACGGCTGTCGCCGGCCGTCGGATGGCCGAGACCGTGGCGCGCCGCGGCGGCATGGCGGTGCTGCCGCAGGACACGCCGTCCGACGTCGTCGCGGACGTGGTCGCGAAGGTCAAGCGCTGCCACCCCGTCGTCGAGACGGCCGTGACGGTCGCGCCGCACGACACCGTGGGGGAGACGCTCGCGCTCGTCGGGAAGCGGTCGCACGGCGCCGCGGTGGTCGTCGAGGACGGGCGCCCCGTCGGGGTCGTCAGCGAGGTCGACTGCACCGGCGTGGACCGCTACACCCAGGTCGCCGAGGTCATGGCGGTCGACCCGATGACGATCGAGCTCGCGGTGCTCGAGCACGGCGGCACGTCGGGACTGCGCGCCGCCTTCGAGAAGCTGCACGCCGCGCGGCGGCGGTTCGCCCCCGTGGTCGACGGCGCGGGCCGGCTCGTCGGCGTGCTCACGCAGGTCGGGGCCCTGCGCTCGTCGATCTACGTCCCGGCGCTCGACGCCGCGGGCCGGCTCCGGGTGGCCGCCGCGATCGGCATCAACGGCGACCCCAAGCGCAAGGCCGCGGAGCTCCTCGAGGCGCAGGTCGACGTCCTCGTCGTCGACACCGCGCACGGGCACCAGCGCAAGATGCTCGAGGCCCTCGCGGCCGTCCGCTCGCTGGCCCCCGACGTCCCCGTGGTGGCCGGCAACGTCGTCACCGCGGAGGGCGTGCGCGACCTCGTGGACGCCGGCGCCGACGTCGTCAAGGTCGGCGTGGGCCCGGGCGCGATGTGCACCACGCGCATGATGACGTCGGTGGGACGCCCGCAGTTCTCGGCCGTGCTGGAGTGCGCCAACGAGGCGCGCCGGCTCGGCCGGCACGTGTGGGCCGACGGCGGCGTCCGCTACCCGCGCGACGTCGCCCTCGCGCTGGCCGCCGGGGCGTCCCAGGTGATGATCGGCTCGTGGTTCGCCGGCACGCACGAGTCGCCCGGCGACCTGCACGCGGACCCGGACGGGCGGCTGTACAAGGAGAGCTTCGGCATGGCGTCGGCGCGGGCCGTCGCCGCGCGCACCCGCGGTGGCTCGGCCTTCGACCGCGCGCGCAAGGGCTTGTACGAAGAAGGCATCAGCTCGTCTCGGATGTACCTCGACCCGGTGCGGCCCGGCGTGGAGGACCTGCTCGACCAGATCACCTCGGGCGTGCGCTCGGCGGCGACCTACGTCGGCGCGACCACGCTCGCCGAGTTCTACGAGCGGGCGGTCGTCGGGCTGCAGTCCGCGGCGGGGTTCGACGAGGGCCGGCCCCTGCCGGACGGCTGGTGACGGGCGCCACGGAGGGGACGGGCGCGCGCAAGCCCGTCCTGATCCTCACCCACGCGCCGCACGAGGGTCCCGGCCTCATCGGCGGCCTGCTCGGCGCGCCGTACCGTGTCCGGACCGTGCTCGACGACGCGCACGCGACGCTGCCCGACCCGGAGGACCTGGCCGGCCTCGTCGTCATGGGCGGGCCCATGGACGCGGACGACGTGCGTGGGCACCCGGGGCTGGCCGCCGAGACGCGGCTCCTCGCGGGCGCCGTGGCGGCCGGCGTGCCCGTGCTCGGCGTGTGCCTGGGCATGCAGCTGCTCGCCCTGGCCCTGGGCGCTCCGCTGCTCCGCCGGGCCGGCCAGGAGGTGGGGTTCGCGCCCGTGCAGCTCGTCGCGGACGACCCCGTGCTGGGAGCCCTCGGCCCCGCCGGCTCCGCGCCGACCGTGCTGCACTGGCACTCGGACGCGGTCGAGCTGCCGCGCGGGGCCGCGCTCCTGGCGTCCACCGCGACGACCCCCGTGCAGGCGTTCCGCGCCGGCTCCGCGCTCGGCCTCCAGTTCCACGTCGAGCTCACGGCGAGCCACCTCGAGCTGTGGCTGGCGACGCCGGACATGGTCGACGGGCTGTCGGACGACGAGGTCGCGCGCATCCGCCGCGACGCCGACGGCCTGCTGCCCGGCGTGGCCGCGGCCGGCGCCGGCCTGGCCACCCGGTTCGCCACACAGGTCGCCACGCAGGTCACGGATCCCGTCGCCGGGCCCGTCGCCGCGCACCGCGCCGGCGTGGCGCCGGCCGGCCGGTGACGACCCCGCGTCCGACGGCGCGTCGATGACGGCCTCGACGCCCGACGGCGGCCCTCCGACGGCCGCCCCGTCCGACGTGGACGCGCACGCCGCGCTCGCCGCGCTCGTGCGACGCGGCGTCACGTGGCGTGTCGAGGCGTCCCGGGTGCTGCCGGCACCGGCGACGGCGCGCCACGCCGCCGTGCTGGTGCTCTTCGGACGGCTCGACGACGTCCCGGCCCGCGCGGGCGGGCCCGTGCCGGCAGACCTCGACGTGCTGCTCCAGCGGCGGGCGGCCACACTCGGCCACCATCCGGGGCAGGTGTCGTTCCCCGGCGGCGGCCTGGAGCCGGGCGAGACGCCGGCGCAGGCCGCGGTGCGCGAGGCGGTCGAGGAGACGGGGCTCGACCCGGCCGGCGTCGAGGTGCTCGGCACGCTCGCCGACCTCGCGCTCCCGGTGAGCAACCACCGCGTCACGCCGGTCCCCGCCTGGTGGGCACGCCCGTCGGCGGTGGCCGCCGTGGACCACGCGGAGACCGTCGACGTGTTCCGGGTCCCCGTCGCCGACCTGCTGGAGCCGACCAACCGCGCGGTCGTGTCCCACCGCCGGGCCGGCGCCACGGTCCGCACGCCCGCGTTCGAGGTGGCCGGCGTCCTCGTCTGGGGCTTCACCGCGCTCGTGCTCGACGGCATGTTCGACGCGCTGGGCTGGACGCGTCCCTGGGCCCGCGACCGTCTGGTGGCGCCGTGACGCACCCGCTGCACGAGCTCGAGATCCGTGAGCCGCTGGTCCGGGCCTTGCTCGCGGAGCAGCACCCCGACCTCGTCGACCTGCCGCTGACCCACGCCGCGCAGGGCTGGGACAACGTCACCTTCCGGCTGGGCGAGCACCTGGCCGTCCGCCTGCCCGCCCGGGCGCCGGCCGCCCCGCTCGTCGAGCACGAGCAACGGTGGCTGCCCACCCTCGCGCGCACGCTCCCCGTCCCGGTCCCGGCGCCGGTGCGCCTCGGCCGCCCGGGCGCTGGCTTCCCGTGGGCGTGGAGCGTGGTGCCCTGGCTCGCCGGGCGGCCGTCCGACGAGCTCGCGGCCGGCGAGCGGGACGCCTGGGCGCCGGAGCTGGCCGCGGCGCTCGCCGCGCTGCACCGCCCGGCCCCCGCCGCCGCGCCGGTGAACCCGTTCCGCGGCGTGCCGCTGGCCGCGCGCGACGAGGTGGTGCGCGCGCGCCTGGCGGGCCACCCGGCGCACGACGCGCTCCTCGCCGCCTGGGACGACGGGCTTGCGGCGCCGGGGTGGCGCGGCCCGGCCGTGTGGCTGCACGGGGACCCGCACCCGGCGAACCTGCTGGCGGCCGAGGGGCACCTCGCGGCGATCCTCGACTTCGGGGACGTCACGTCCGGTGACCCGGCGGCCGACCTCGGCACCACCTGGGCGACGTTCACGGCGGCGGGCCGCGACCGGTTCTGGGAGGCCTACGCCGCGGCCTCCCCGCTCGCGCGCGACGAGCTGGCCGCGGCGTAGGCCTCCCAGAACCGGTCGAGAGCACCCGGGCCTGGCCGCCGCGGGCGCCCACGCCCTCCACGCGCTGACGTCCACCGGAGCCCGCTGACACCTGAGCGGAGCCACCTGCCGTCCTGTGGAACCGACACGCACCGACACGCCGCGCAGCGACGTCAGATCACTCCACCGACGGCCACTCGACGCACCCGGACGTGGGGGACGTCGCCGTCACTGGCGGGCCCGGCCCCGGCGCGTGGCCCAGGTCGCCAGCACCGCGAACACCGCGGCCCACGCCACCCAGTTGACGACGAGCGACCAGAGCGGGTCCACGTGCGTGCCCGTCACGGACCGGCCCTCCATCTGAGGCCAGCGGGCCAGCCCCGCGTAGCCGTACATCGGCGTCCAGCGCGCGATCTGCTGCACGGTGCCGGACAGCGGCACGAAGAGGTTGCCGAAGAACGCCCAGACGACGAGCGACGCCGACGCGACGCCGATGGCGCTCTCGGAGTGGAACAGCTGCGCGACGACGAGCCCGTAGAGCGCGAACAGCGACGACCCCAGCCAGGTGACGAGGAACGTCGCGACCCACACCCACGCCGACGTGGCGCGTGCGCCGGTCCCCGCGCCCACGGCCATGACCGCCAGCGCGCCGACGGCCGACACCGACAGCGCCACGACCACCTTCGTCGCGACGAACCCCGGGGGCCGCAGCGGCGTCAGCGCGAGCTGGCGGCCCCAGCCCTGCAGCAGCTCCATCGCGGCCGACGCGGCGATCGACGTGGCGCCGACCGAGGCGCCGTACGCCGCCATCGCGCTCATGACGTAGAGCCGCGTGTCGCCGCGACCCACCACGTCCGCGCTCGCGCCGAAGGCCGTGCCGAACAGCAGGTACATCACCACGGGCAACGCGATGACGAACGAGATGTACATCCCGTCACGTAGCTGCCGTACCAGGTCGATCCGCAGGTAGGTCGCGTTCACCGGGACTGCCCCTCCCCCGTCAGCGCCAGGAACGCCGACTCCAGCGTCGGCGCGGCGATCTCGAGGTCGTGCCCACCGAGCTCGGTGAGCACGAGCCGGGCGACCTCGTCCGACGACGTGCCGTTGACCGTCACCCGGTCACCTTCGCGGTGCACCTCGCGCACACCCGGCACCGCGCGCAGGCGCGCCAGCAGGTCGTCGTCGGCGCCGGGCACCGTCGCCAGCACGGTGCGGTCGCCGACGAGGCTGCGCAGCTCGGCGGTCGGCCCGTCCGCGAGGATGCGGCCGTGGTCGATGAGGACGGTCCGCGGCGCGAACGCCTGCGCCTCCTCGAGGTAGTGGGTCGCGAACAGCACGGTGCGGCCCTCACGGGTCTCCTCGTGCATGGTCTCCCAGAACGAGCGCCGCGCGCCGACGTCCATCCCCGCCGTGGGTTCGTCGAGCACCAGCACCTGGGGGTCCGGCAGCAGCGCGAGCGCGAACCGGAGCCGCTGCTGCTCCCCGCCCGAGCAGGCCCGCACCTTGCGGCGGGCGAGGTCCGCGATGCCGGCCCGCTCCATCACGACGTCGACACGGTGCTGCGCGCGGTGCAGCGCGGCGACCGCCAGCACCGTCTCCCCGACGGTGAGGTCGCGCAGCAGGCCTCCCGACTGGAGGACCGCCGAGACCCTGCCGCCGCGCGCGGCCGTCTCCGGCGCCCCGCCGAGCACCTCGACCGTGCCCGCCGTGGGCGCGACGAGCCCCAGCACCATGTCGAGCGTCGTCGTCTTGCCGGCGCCGTTGGGGCCGAGGACCGCGACGATCTCGCCTGCCGCGACCGTCAGGTCGATGCCGTCGACCGCGACGACGGGGCTGGCCGCCGGGTACACCTTGCGGACGCCGCGCAGCGAGAGCGCGGGCGGGGACGTGGTCACGGCGCCCACCTTCACCCAGGAGGGCGTGCGCGTCCAGCGGACACGCACCGTGCGCTTCCGCCGACCGCGGTCCTCAGCCCCGCGGGTCGAGCACCGAGGCCAGGAACAGCGGCCAGCCGGTCACGCCGTCGCCGACGACGACCAGGTAGGGCCGGTCGACGAGCATCTCGACCGACGGCCGGGCCGGCGCGCCGGCGGCCGCCACCCCGAGCTCGGTGACCGCGGCCGCCCGGGTGCCCTGCTCGTCAACCGTGAGCACCGCCTGCTGCCAGGCCTGGCCGAGGTACAGCGGCGGGTGGGGCTGCTCGAGCATGCCGTCGAGGCCCGCGGTGCTCGGGTCGAGCAGCTGACCGAGTCCCATCGCGGAGATCGCGCCGAGCAGGTCGACCTTCGTCGTCAGGTCGAGCTTCGGCAGGCCGACGAGCACGTCCTGCGGCGCCGCCGAGTGGAGGGCAACGACCAAGGCGGCCACCGTGGCCGGGTCCGCTCGTGCGGGGTCGGCCGCGTCCGACGAGCCGGCCGGCGGCAGGATCACGTCGGCGTGGAGGTCCGCCGTGTACGGCAGCCGCAGCGCGCGCCAGCCGTCCTGCTCGACGTAGGCGAAGCTCCCGGTCCGGTGCATGGTCGCCGCGCTCACCTGCTCGCCCGAGGGCAGCGTGAACGGACCGTCGTGCGTGTCCGCGGCGTCGAACGGCTGCTGCCAGCGGGCGGCCAGCGCGACGGCGTTCTGGAGCACGAGTGCCAGCATCGGGTCCGGGACGACGGCCGACCGCTTCACGAGCCCACCGGTGTTCTTGGCCACCCAGGCGTCGAGGTCCCTCGTCCCGGCCGCCGACGCCAGGTCGGTCACCAGCACGCCTGCCCCGTACCCCTGGACGAGCCGGTCGAGGTAGGACTCCGTGATCCGCCAGGAGTCGTCCACCACCACCTGGTTGGCGACGTGCACCACGGGCTTGGCAGGCAGCTCCTTCGCCTGCACCGCGGCCGGATCGCCCTCGTACCGCGAGAGGGCCGCCGTCAGGGCGTCCACCGCGTCGGTGCGTGCCTGCCCGGGTGCGCCGAGCACCTCGTCCAGCCGCGCGGCGCTCGAACCGTCGGCCCCTTCGGCGAGCATCGCGAGCGCGACGAGGAGGCTCGCCGGGGAGACGATCGCACCACCTGGCGCGCCGGCCGGGTCGCTGGCGGCCAGCGCCGCGAAGCCGGCGCGCCAGGTCGCGGCGACGACCGAGTCGGCCGCGGACGCCTCGTCGAGCGAGACCACCGCCCGGGCGCCGGCGCCCACCTGCACGCCGTGCGCCGAGCGGTCGCCCCCGGGTGGGATCGTCGTCATCGCCGCACCCCCACCCGAGCACGCCCCGAGCGCGAGCCCGCACGCGACCAGCCCCGCCACCGCCGTCCTGCGTCCCATGCCCTGACCATGTCGCGGGCGGGACGCGACTTGCGCGCGGCCGGGTTGCGATCAGGTCTCAGGCGACGCCGGCGACCTGCCGCAGCACGTACTGGAGGATCCCCCCGTTGCGGTAGTAGTCCGCTTCGCCTGGCGTGTCGATACGCACCACGGCGTCGAACGCCACCACCGAGCCGTCCGCCTTCGTGGCGCGCACCGCGACCGTCCGCGGGGTGGTCCCCTCGTTGAGCGCGACGACGCCCGCGATGTCGAACGTCTCGGTGCCGTCGAGCCCCAGCGAGTCGGCCGTCTCGCCCGCGGGCAGCTGCAGCGGCAGCACGCCCATGCCGATGAGGTTCGACCGGTGGATCCGCTCGAAGCTCTCCGCGATGACGGCCGTGACGCCCAGCAGGCTGGTGCCCTTCGCAGCCCAGTCGCGCGACGAGCCCGAGCCGTACTCCTTGCCGCCGAGCACGACGAGCGGCACGCCCGCCGCCTGGTAGGCCACGGCGGCGTCGTAGATCGTCGCCTGCTCGCCCGTGAGGAAGTTGACGGTCATGCCGCCCTCGACGCCGGGCACCAGCTGGTTGCGCAGCCGGATGTTGGCGAACGTGCCGCGGATCATCACCTCGTGGTTGCCGCGGCGCGAGCCGTAGGAGTTGAAGTCCTTCCGCTCCACACCGTGCGCCTCGAGGTACTGCGCGGCGGGGCTGCCGGGCTTGATGGCGCCGGCCGGGCTGATGTGGTCGGTGGTGACGGAGTCGCCGAGCTTGGCGAGCACGCGCGCGCCGGTGATGTCGGTGACCGGCTCCGGCCGCCGGCCCATGCCCTCGAAGTACGGGGGCTTGCGCACGTAGGTGGAGCCGGCGTCCCAGCCGAACGTGTCGCCGACCGGCGTGGGCAGCGACGTCCAGCGCTCGTCGCCCGCGAACACGTCCGCGTAGTCCTCGGTGAACATCTGCCGGTCGATCGACGCGTCGATCGTCGCCTGCACCTCCTGCGGGCTCGGCCAGATGTCGCGCAGGAACACCGGGGCGCCGTCCTCGGCGCGGCCGAGCGGCTGCGTCTCGAAGTCGAAGTCCATGGTCCCGGCGAGGGCGTACGCGACGACGAGCGGCGGGCTGGCCAGGTAGTTCATCTTGACGTCAGGGTTGATGCGGCCCTCGAAGTTGCGGTTGCCGGACAGCACGGACACCACCGCGAGGTCGTGCTCGGCCACGACGGCGGAGACCTTCTCGTCGAGCGGGCCCGAGTTGCCGATGCACGTGCCGCAGCCGTAGCCCACCAGGTGGAAGCCGAGCTTCTCGAGGTAGGGCCACAGCCCCGCCTTCTCGTAGTAGTTCGTCACCACCTGCGAGCCCGGGGCCATCGAGGTCTTCACCCAGGGCTGGGCGACCAGGCCCTTCTCCACCGCCTTGCGTGCCAGCAGTCCGGCGGCGAGCATCACCGACGGGTTGGACGTGTTGGTGCAGCTGGTGATGGACGCGATCGCCACCGCGCCGTGGAACAGCTCGAACTGCTTGCCGTTCGAGTCGGTCACCGCGTACCGGGCGTGGCCGTCGGCGCTGTACGCCGGCGCGTCGGACGCGGGGAACGACTCCTCGTCGGCCTCGTCGACGCCCGCCAGCTCCGGGACGTACGCCGGCAGATCACGCTCGAACTGCTGCTTGGCCCGCGACAGCTCGATGCGGTCCTGCGGGCGCTTCGGGCCGGCGATCGACGGCACCACCGTCGAGAGGTCGAGCTCGAGGTACTCGGAGTACACCGGCTCGCGCGCCGGGTCGTGCCACAGGCCCTGCTCCTTGGCGTACGCCTCGACGAGCGCCACCTGGGCCTCGGAGCGCCCGGTGAGGCGCAGGTAGTCCAGGGTCACCTGGTCCACCGGGAAGATCGCCGCCGTCGAGCCGAACTCCGGGCTCATGTTGCCGATCGTCGCCCGGTTGGCGAGCGGCACGGCGGCCACGCCGGCGCCGTAGAACTCCACGAACTTGCCCACCACGCCGTGCGCCCGCAGCATCTGCGTGATCGTCAGCACCACGTCGGTGGCCGTGACGCCCGCCGGGATCTCGCCCGTGAGCTTGAAGCCGACGACGCGCGGGATGAGCATCGACACCGGCTGGCCCAGCATCGCCGCCTCGGCCTCGATGCCGCCGACGCCCCAGCCGAGCACGCCCAGTCCGTTGACCATCGTCGTGTGGGAGTCGGTGCCCACGCACGTGTCCGGGTAGGCCTGCAGCGCCCCGTCGACCTCGCGGGTCATGACCACGCGCGCCAGGTACTCGATGTTGACCTGGTGGACGATGCCCGTGCCCGGCGGCACCACCTTGAAGTCGTCGAACGCGGTCTGGCCCCAGCGGAGGAACTGGTAGCGCTCGTGGTTGCGCTGGTACTCGAGCTCGACGTTGCGCTCGAACGCGTCCGCCCGGCCGGCGACGTCGATCTGGACCGAGTGGTCGATGACGAGCTCGGCCGGTGCCAGCGGGTTGATCCGCGTGGGGTCGCCACCCAGGTCGGCGATCGCCTCGCGCATGGTCGCCAGGTCGACGACGCACGGCACGCCGGTGAAGTCCTGCATGATGACGCGCCCGGGCGTGAACTGGATCTCGGTGTCCGGCTCGGCGTCCGGGTCCCACCCGGCCAGCGCACGCACGTGGTCGGCCGTGATGTTGGCACCGTCCTCGGTGCGCAGCAGGTTCTCGGCGAGCACCTTGAGGCTGAACGGCAGCCGCTCCAGGCCGGGCACCGCAGCCAGCCGGAACACCTCGTACGAGGCCGGTCCGACCTGCAGGGTTCCCTTGGCACCGAACGTGTCCACGCTGCTCACTGCGGCTCCTTCTCCGGGTCGTTCCGGGGGATTATCTCGACGTCAAGATATCACCGGGCGTCCCCGACCGGGGTCGCTCGCCGCGGCCCGGCGCGAACGTCTCGTCAGGCGGGCGCGCCGCCGGCCCGCTCGAGCTCGTCGGCGGCCTTCCGCTCCGCCTCGACGGCCCGCTCGTACGCCCGGTGGTCGTACTCCGGCGTGCCCTGCTTCGCCAGCTCCTCGGTCACCTGGCGCTTGGCGCGCACCAGCCGCTCGGCCAGCTCGTCGTGCGTGGCTCCCTGCGTGGTCCCGTGCGTGGCGTCCATCGCCGGTCCTCCCCTCCCGCGGTCCGTGGCCCTGCGCCTCCCACGGTAGGCGCGTCGGCGGGCCGGGGCCCGACGAGCGCGCTCACCGGGCGAGAACGGCCACCGCCTCCACGTGGTGGGTCATGGGGAAGAGGTCGTAGCCGGTCACCGCCTGGAGCTGGTACCCCTGGGCGCCCAGCAGCGCGACGTCGCGCGCCAGGGCGGCCGGGTCGCACGCCACGTAGACCACCCGGTCCGGCCCCAGCGCCCCCAGCGCCTCGACGACGCGGCGCCCGGCTCCGGTGCGCGGCGGGTCGAGCACCGCGACGTCCGCGTGCGCCACGCCCGACGTGAGCACGTGGGCGACGTCGCCGACGCGCAGCGTCACCTCGGGCCGGTCGTGGACGAGGCGGCGCGCGTCGCGCACCGCCCGGTCGTCCCCCTCGACCGCCAGCACCGCCCCGCCCGCACCGACGGCGTCCGCGAGCGGCAGCGTGAAGAGGCCGGCGCCCGAGTACAGGTCCAGGACGCGCGCGCCGGCCAGGTCGCCCGCCGCTTCCAGCACCGCCTCGACGAGCACCGCGGGCGCCTCGCGGTGCACCTGCCAGAAGCCCGCGGCCGACACGCGATAGGTCCACCGGCCGGCCCGCGTCACCACGTGCTCCTGCACCGTGGAGCGCGCGTTGGGGCGCGGGTCGAGCCGACCCCGCGCCAGGTCGAACGGCGCACCGTCCACGAGGACCACGCCGGAGGCCGCGCCCGCCGGCACGGCGACCTCGATGCGAGCGCCCGCGGGCCAGCGCCGCTCGAACAGCCCGAGCGCCGCGATGTCCGGCGTCGCGAGGGGCATGTCCGCCAGCGCCACCACCTCGTGCGACCGGTGGCGGTACATGCCGGCCCGCCCTGCGTCGTCCGCCACGAGGTCGATGCGGGTGCGCCACGCCAGGCCGGCCCGCTCGTCGTCGCCCGGTGCCGCGACGACGGGCACCTCCCGCTCGTCGTGCGCCAGGCGGCGCAGCTGCTCCTCGAGGACCGCGCGCTTCCACGCCCGCTGGGCCGGCAGCGCGACGTGGGAGAGCTCGCCGCCCCCGACGCCGCCCGGCCCGGCCGCCGGCCACGCCGAAGGCACGCGGTCGGGCGAGGCCGCGAGGACCTCCACCGCGTCGGCGCGCCAGAACGCGCGCCCGTCGCCCGTCTCGGTCAGCCGGGCCAGCACCCGCTCGCCCGGCAGCGCGTGCCGCACGAAGACGACGCGGCCGTCCAGCCGCGCGACGCAGTGCCCGCCGTGCGCCACCGGGCCGACGACGAGCTCGACGGTCTCCTGCTCAGTAGGCACGCGGGATCGTCCCCGGCCCGTACTCCTCGAGCCCGGTCTGGCCGGCGCTCGACGACAGCTGCCACGGCACCGACGCCACCACGACCCCCGGCGTGAACAGCAGGCGGGCCTTGAGCCGCAGCGCGCTCTGGTTGTGCAGCAGCTGCTCCCACCAGTGCCCCACGACGTACTCGGGGATGTAGACCACCACGAGGTCGCGCGGGCTGTCGCGGTGGATGGAGCGCACGTAGGAGATGACCGGCCGGGTGATCTCCCGGAAAGGCGAGTCGAGCACCTTGAGCGGCACCGGGATCTCCAACGTCTCCCACTGCTGGCGCAGCGCGGTCACCTCGTCCGGGTCGACGCCGACCGTGATGGCCTCGAGCTCCTGGGGGCGGGACGCCCGCGCGTAGGCGAGCGCCCGCACGGTCGGCCGGTGCAGCCGGGAGACCAGGACGATCGCGTGCACGCGGCTCGGCAGCGCCCGCACCTCGGTGAGGTCCTCGCCGAGCGCCAGCTCCTTGCGCACCCGGGTGTAGTGGCGGTTGATCGCCTTCATGACGACGAACACGCACGCCATCGCGAGGAGGGCGATCCAGGCGCCCCGCACGAACTTGGTGATGAGGACGACGACGAGCACGACGGCCGTCAGGCAGAAGCCGATCGCGTTGATGACCCGGGACCGCCGCATGCGGGCGCGACGTTCCGGGTCCTGCTCGGTGGCCAGCTCCCGCGTCCAGTGCCGCGTCATGCCGAGCTGACTGAGCGTGAAGCTGACGAACACGCCGACGATGTAGAGCTGGATGAGGTGCGTCACCTGCGCGTGGAACGCCCAGATGAGCAGCACGGCGCCCGCCGAGAGCGTGACGATGCCGTTGGAGAACGCCAGCCGGTCGCCGCGCGTGTGCAGCTGGCGCGGCAGGAAGCCGTCGCGTGCGAGCACCGAGCCGAGCACGGGGAACCCGTTGAACGCGGTGTTCGCCGCGAGCACCAGGATGAGGCCCGTCACCACGGCGATGAGCACGTACATGACGCCGCGCCCGCCGAACACGGCCGCGGACAGCTGGCTGATGACGGGGTGCTGGACGTAGGAGCTGCCGACCGGCGTCCCGTCGCGCAGCAGCTGCTGGGCGGGGTTGTCCGCCAGGTGCACGTGCGTGGCCCGCGCCAGCAGCAGGATCGACAGCATCATGGTGATGGCGATGGTGCCGAGCAGGGCCAGCGTGGTGGCGGCGTTGCGCGACTTCGGCTTGCGGAACGACGGCACGCCGTTGCTGATGGCCTCGACGCCCGTGAGGGCCGCGGACCCCGAGGCGAACGCGCGCAGCACCAGGAACCCGCCCGCCAGGCCGGTGAGGCCCACGTCGTAGCCCGTCTCGGGCACCAGCTGCAGGTCGGCGCTCTCGGCCCCCGGCAGGGTCCCGGTGGCGAACTTGATGGCGCCGACGACGGCCAGCGCGCCGATCGAGGCCATGAACAGATAGGTCGGGATCGCGAACGCGGTGCCGGACTCCCGCACGCCGCGCAGGTTGATGAGCGTGAGCAGCACCACGACGACGATGGCGAACGCCGTCTCGCGCCCGCGCAGGATCGGCAGCGCGGTCGCCGCGTACTGCGCACCCGACGAGACCGACACCGCGACGGTGAGCACGTAGTCGACGAGCAGTGCCGAGGCCACCGTGACGCCGGCCGTCGGCCCGAGGTTCACGGTGGCGACCTCGTAGTCGCCGCCGCCCGACGGGTAGGCGTGGACGTTCTGCCGGTAGGACGCGACGACCGTGAGCATGACGACCGCGACGGCGACCCCGACCCACGGCGAGACGACGAGCGCGGACACGCCGACGAGCGAGAGCGTCAGCAGCACCTCGTCGGGCGCGTACGCGACGGACGACAGGGCGTCCGAGGCGAACACGGGCAGCGCGATGCGCTTGGGCAGGAGCGTGTGCCCGAGCCGCTCGCTGCGGACCGGACGGCCCAGGAGCAGGCGCTTGGCGGCGTCGGAGAGGTCGGGCACGGTGCCCGATGCTATGCCGAACCCCTCCCCGCGTCGCCACCGCCGGGCCGCGGGCGCAGGTCGGCGGGCGCGCCCCGGCGCACCACGTCGGTATAGCGTTCCCCCTCGTGCACTTCGTCATCATGGGCTGCGGCCGGGTGGGCGCGACGCTCGCCATGTCGCTGCAGAGCCGCGGGCACTCCGTGGCGGTGATCGACCAGAACGCCGACGCGTTCCGGCGCCTGGACGCCTCGTTCGAGGGCAAGAAGGTCACCGGCCTGGGGTTCGACCGCGACACGCTCACGCAGGCGGGCATCGAGGACGCGTTCGCGTTCGCCGCCGTCGCCGACGGCGACAACTCCAACATCGTCGCCGCACGCGTGGTCCGCGAGACCTACGGCGTGCAGAACGTCGTCGCGCGGATCTACGACCCGCACCGCGCCGAGATCTACCAGCGCCTCGGCATCCCCACGGTCGCCACCGTGCGCTGGACCACCGACCGGGTGCTCCGGCGCCTGCTCCCGACGGGCGCGACGGACGAGTTCCGCGACGCCTCGGGGCAGATCAGCCTCGCCGAGGTGGACGTCCACCCCGACTGGGTGGGCCACCCGCTGCGGCACCTGGAGCACGCCTCCGGCGCGCGCGTCGCGTTCCTCACCCGCTACGGCAACGGGATCCTGCCCGACGACCAGACGGTGCTCCAGGAGAACGACGTGGTCCACGTCCTCGTCCGCGCCGCCGACCTGCCGGAGGCCGAACGCATCCTCACCCACGTCCCGGAGGTGACCGAGTGAGGGTGATCATCGCCGGCGCCGGCTCGGTCGGCCGGTCCATCGCGCGAGAGCTGCTCGCCCACGAGCACGAGGTGACCCTCATCGACCGTCAGCCGACGGCGATGCGGGTGGCGCAGGTGCCCGAGGCCGAGTGGCTGCTCGCGGACGCCTGCGAGCTGCCGACGCTGCGCGAGGTCCGCACCGAGCAGTGCGACGTCATGGTGGCCGCGACGGGCGACGACAAGGCGAACCTCGTCATCGCATTCCTCGCCAAGACCGAGTTCGGCGTCCCCCGCACCGTCGCCCGGGTCAACAACCCGAAGAACGAGTGGATGTTCGACGAGGCCTGGGGCGTGGACGTCGCGGTGTCCACGCCGCGCATCATGACGGCGATGGTCGAGGAGGCCGTGGCCGTCGGCGACCTGGTGAAGATCTTCACCTTCCACCAGTCGCGCGCGGACATCCTCGAGCTCACGCTGCCGCCGGCGTCTCCCCTGGTGGGTGTGCTCGTCGGGCAGGTGATGTGGCCTCAGGACACCGTGCTGGCGTGCATCGTGCGCGACACGCGGCCGATCGCGCCCAGCCCCGACGACACGCTCGAGGCGGGCGACGAGCTGCTGTTCGTCACCGGTCGGGACGTGTCGGAGGAGTCGCTGCTGGCGCTGCTGACCGACGGACCAGTCGCCAGCTGAGCCACAGCACGAGCGCCGTCAGCGGCAGGCCCATGACGAGCTTCGCGGTGCCGAGCCACGCCACCTCGGCGCTGCGGTACAGCGGCACCTGGACCACCAGCCGCAGCGCGAACATCGCCACCCACGGCCACGTCGCCAGCGCGTAGCGGCGCGCCAGGCCCCGGTCGGAGCGCCACGCGACCACCCGGCCCCACGAGCCACCGGTGAGCGGCCCGCGGTTGTCGAACAGGCCGACGACGAGCCCCACCAGGGGAAAGCCGGCCACGATCGTTGCCAGCGTGCCGATGCCGTAGGCCACGTTGACCCAGAGCCCGTAGAGGAAGTAGTCCTCCGCCCGGCCCGTGCGCCAGGCCCAGACGACGCCGACGAGCACGCCGAGCACGCCCGAGAACGCCTGCGTCACCGGGGTCCGCTGGACGAGCCGGACCGCGACGGCGGCCAGGGCCGCGCCGAGCGAGGCCACGAGCGCCGGCACCATGCGCTGGCCGGCGACCAGGTAGACCACGACGAACAGCACGCCGGGCGCCACGGACTCGGCGGCGCCCCGCCAGCCCCCGATCGCGTCGGACGCGGAGAACTCCTGGCCCGTCAGGGCCCGCAGGCCGCGGCCGCCGCCGGGCGTCGGCTCGTCGGCCGGCGGCGGGGCGCCGGCGCCCTCGGCGTCACTCACCGGGGCGGGGCGCCAGCTCGTAGCGGGGGTTGAACACCGTGCGGCGCCCGTCGACGTCGCAGACGAGTCCCTCGGCGCGCAGCCGCCGGCCCGGCTCGACGCCGTGGATCTCGCGCCGGCCCAGCCACACGAGCTCCAGCGAGCCGCTGCCGTCGTACAGCTCCGCCTCGAGCGCGGGCACGCCCTCGCGGGGGCGCAGGGTCACCGAGCGCAGCACGCCCGACACCGTGACGCGCGAGCGGTCCCGCAGGTCCGCGACGGGGGTGCAGCCCACGGCGCGCGCGGACTGCTCGCGCTCCTCGTCGGCCTCGATCTCGGCGCGGGACGCCAGCACCTGGTGCAGCCGCTGCTTGAAGCCCATGGTCAACGGATCTCCGTGATCTCGGGACCGCGCGTGAGCGGGTCGAAGTCGGGCTCCGGGCGTTCGTCCGGGGCCACCGTGCCGATGACGGGCGCGGCGCCGGGCAGGCGCAGCGCCAGCAGGTCGCGCGGGGGTCGGGCCTCCGTGCCGCGCACGACGACGGTCTGCGCGAACACCTGCTCCAGCCGCTCCGCGGCGGCGGGCTCCACCGCGGCCTTGCCGGTGATGACGCCCCGCAGGAACCAGCGGGGGCCGTCGGCGCCGATGAACCGCGCGGGGCGATGGCCCGTGCGGCCCTCGGGCGTGCGGACGGGCATCCGCGCGAGCAGCTCGCGGCCGAACGGGCCCGGCAGGTCGTCGACCGTCCCGCCCTGCTGGCCGATCGACTGCGCGATCTCGCCGCGGATCTCGTCCCAGATGCCCTCGCTGCGCGGCGCCGCGAACGCCTGGACCTGGAGCATCGACTCGTCGAGCGAGATCGACACGCCCGTGATGACGCCCGACCCCTGGTCCACCTCCATCCGCAGCTCCATCCCCTGGATGCCGGGGATGCGCACGGCGCCCAGGTCCACCCGGGCGAGGTCGGGCGCGTCGTCCTCGACGTCCCAGGGACCGCCGGGGCGGACCGTCTCGGGTTCCTCCGACGGTCCCGGCTCGGTCCCGTCGGCGACGGGTGCGGTCTCGTCGGGTGCCACGTCGTCGGTGGTGGCGCTCTTGGCGCCACGCCGGAACAGGGCCACGATGCTTCGTCTCCTCCTGGCGTGCTCGGCACGCGTCCGTCACGCGGTGTGCGTCAGTGTCCAGTGTCGCTCGTCGGCGCGGGCGGTGCGGACCAGCCGCCGCTCGAGCCGAAGCCGCCGTCGCCGCGGTGCGAGCCGGGGAGCCGCTCGGCCTCGACGAACCGCGCCCGTTCCACGCGCTGCACGACGAGCTGCGCGACGCGGTCGCCCCGGTGCAGCACGACCGGCTCGGCGCCGTCCGTGTTGAGCAGCGTGACGGCGATCTCGCCGCGGTAGCCGGCGTCCACGGTGCCGGGCGCGTTGACGATCGTCAGGCCGTGCCGCGCCGCCAGGCCCGAGCGTGGGTGCACGAAGGCCGCGAAGCCGTCCGGCAGGGCGATCGCGACGCCCGTCGGGACCGTCACGCGCTCGCCCGGCGCGATCGTCACGTCGACGCGGGTGACGAGGTCGGCGCCCGCGTCGCCGGGGTGCGCGTAGGCGGGCAGCGGGAGCTCGGGGTCGAGGCGCCGGATGAGCACCTCGATGCTGGGCTCGGTCACGGTGGCCGACCCTACCTGCTGCCGGGCCGGTTCACGCCGATCCTCTGCGATGCGATGCTTGCGCCCGTGAACGACGCCTTTCGCGAGCGGTTGTGGCCGGGTCCCACCGGGTGGCTCGTCGCGGCGGGGCTCGGCGCGCTCGTCGGGCTCGTGCTGTTCCCCATCAGCGTCCCGCTGGCGTGGGCCGTGGGGGCCGCCGCCGTCGCGCTGGCGCTCGTCGTGGCCGCGGCCCTGACGCCGCGCGTCGAGATCGCCGACGACGAGCTGCGCGCCGGCTCCGCGCACATCCCGCTGTCCCTGCTGGGAACCGCCACCCCGCTGGTGGGCGAGGCGCTGCGCACCGCGCTCGGCCCGGACCTCGACGCGCGCGCCTACGTGTGCCTGCGCGGCTGGATCCACTCGGGCGTGCGGCTGGAGGTCGTCGACCTGCAGGACCCGACGCCCTACTGGATCGTGTCCACCCGCCGCCCGCACGCCCTCGTGGCGGCGCTCGCCCAGGCCACCTCGGCGGCCTGAGGCCCTGGCACGACAACGGCCGGCTCCCGCAGGGGAACCGGCCGCGCTGGGGTGCGGGGCGTCAGGCCGCGCACTCCGTGCAGACGGGCTGGCCGTCGCGCTCGTACGCCAGCTGGCTGCGGTGGTGCACCAGGAAGCAGCGGGAGCAGGTGAACTCGTCGGCCTGCCGCGGCAGGACCCGCACCGACAGCTCCTCGCCGGACAGGTCCGCGCCCGGCAGCTCGAAGCCTTCGGCCGCCTCGGTCTCGTCCTCGTCCACCACACCCGAGTTCTTGTCCGAGCGGCGAGCCTGCAGCTCCTGGAGGGAGTCCTCGGTGAGGTCTTCCTCGAGCTTGCGCGGTGCGTCGTAGTCGGTCGCCATGGGGGCTCGCATTCCGTGTCTGGTCTTGGGTGGTACGGGTGCTCAAGCGCCGCGGGTGGGGTTTTGTTCCCGGCGCCGGCGCACTGCGCGGAGGGATTGTGCACCATGTCGCCGGGGAGCGCGAACGACGACCCGGCAGGTGTCCACCGGGCGTGCGCTCAGACGTCGGAATCCGCGCCGAGCTCCTCGAGGACGGCCGTCAGACGCGACACCACGGCGGCCGGGCCGGCCACGGTCATCGCGTCGCTGGCGGGCCGGCCGCGCAGGCCGGCGACCACCCCGCCGGCCTCGGTCACGACGAGCGACGCCCCCGCCAGGTCCCACGGCTGCAGGCCGCGCTCGTAGTGCGCGTCCAGCGACCCCGCCGCGACGGAGCACAGGTCCACCGCGGCCGAGCCGATGCGGCGGATGTCGCGCACCCGCGGCAGCAGCGCCGCCACGACGCGCCCCTGCGCGGCCCGCCGGCGCTCCAGGTAGCCGAAACCGGTGCCGAGCAGGCAGCCCGCCAGGTCGTCCGGACCCGGGCCCATCGTCAGGCGCACGCCGTCGCGGAACGCGCCGGCGCCGCGCGCGGCCGTGTACGTGAGGCCGAGCGACGGCGCGTGCACGCACGAGGCCAGCACGGTCCACGTCAGCGGGTCGGGCGCCTGCGCGTCGGGCGCGGTCACGGCGGCGACCGACACCGCGTAGGCCGGCTGCCCGTAGAGGTAGTTGACGGTCCCGTCGATCGGGTCGACCACCCACGTGACGCCGCTGCCGCCCGCCACGAAGCCGCGCTCCTCCCCCAGCACGCCGTCGTCGGGCCGCAGCTCGGCCAGCCGTCGCCGCAGCAGCTCCTCGGACGCGTAGTCCATCGCCGTGACGACGTCCTGCGGGCTCGACTTGGTCGCCGCGACCGTCACCCGCTCGGGCCGCCCCCGCGACACCAGCTCGCCCGCCTCGCGCGCCACCCGCTCGGCGACCGCCATCAGGTCCGCCACGTCCACGTCCGCCCTCGTCACGCGGGCCATCCTCCCCCAGGTCCGTCGCCCCGTCGTCCGCCATGCCTCTCCCCGCGCGGTGCTCCGGCCCCCGGATGCCCGACGCCACACCGGGCCGAGGTGCACGTCCCACGCCCGATCGGGTGAGAACCTGGACACCGCGAAGGGAGGCTCCATGGGCGAGGTCGAGCTGGTAGGTCTGCACGACGACGGCGAGCACCTGATCCTGGCCACCCCCGACGGCCAGCAGTACCGGCTGCGAATCGACGAGCCCCTGCGCGCCGCGGTGCGCCGTGACCGTCCCCAGCTGGAGCAGCTGCGCGCCGAGCAGGCCAGCGCGATGTCGCCGCGCGAGATCCAGGCCCGCATCCGCGCCGGTGCCACGGCGCAGGAGGTCGCGGACTCCGCAGGCCTGCCGCTCGTCGCCGTGCGCCGCTACGAGGGTCCGGTCATCGCCGAGCGCGAGTACGTCGCGGAGCTCGCGCGTCAGACCCCGGTGCGACGCGAGGCCGGGGCCCCCACGCTGGGAGACCTGGTCACGGACCGCCTCGCCGCCCGTGGCGTCGACGTCGGCAGCCTGTCGTGGGACGCGGCGCGCGAGGGGTCGCTGCCCTGGTCCGTGCTCGCGCGGTTCGACGTGGCGGGCGAGCCGCACGAGGCCCAGTGGGCGTTCGACGCGTCCGCCCGGGTGCTCACGGCGTCCGACGACGAGGCCCGCTGGCTGTCGGAGACCGAGCTCGACGAGCCCGTGGCGCGTCGGCACCTGGCCGCCGTGCGTGACGTCGTGTTCGACGTCACGCTGCCACCGCACGCCACCCAGCCCGAGCCGGAACCGGTCGACCCGACCAGCGCGATGCTCGACGCGCTCTCCGCGCGCCGTGGCCACCGCCAGCCCGTCGACGTGGAGGACGACGGCGAGGCGTTCGAGGGCTTCGGCCCGCAGCACGCCTTCGACCTCGGGGTCGACGCACCGGGCGCGCACCCCGTGGACGCCGAGCCGCACGCGCAGGCGCGGGTCTACCCGCGCCCCGTCGCGGTGGCTCCGCACGACGACGTGCCGGACGGCCTGCGCGACGACGACCTGCGTGGTGAACCGCGTGGTGACCTGCGTGGTGACCTGCGTGGTGACCTGCGGCACGCGCCGCGCGACGAGGCCCGCGACCCGCTGCGTCCCGTCGGGGTGCCCGCTCCGGCGCCCGAGCCCGGGCCCTTGCCCGTCGCCCCCGGGGCGGCCGAGCCCGTGCACGTGCCGTCGCCCGCCGACGAGCGGCCCCGGACGCGCCGCGGTCGTGCCAAGGTGCCCAGCTGGGACGAGATCGTCTTCGGCGCCAAGCCGGAGTAGCCGCGGCCGCCGGCGCAGCACGGACGAGCGGCGCCCGGCGACGTCGACCTAGCCCGCGGCACCCTCGGCGCCGTCGACGGCCGCCTGCAGCGTCTGCGGCTCGAGCGACTGCGCCCGGGCCACGGCCTGCGTCATGTGCCGCATGTGGTGGCGTCGGCACAGCACCTCGTAGGCGATCCTCGCCCCGGCCACCGTGTCGCCCACGACCACCTGCTCGCCCTCGACGACCATCTGGCCGTCGACCGTGCGCGCCTGGTGCGTCGCGGCGGCGCCGCACCAGCACAGGGACTTCACCTGGAGCACCTCGACCCGGTCCGCGAGCTCCACGAGCCGGGCCGAGCCCGGGAAGAGGCGGGCGCGGAAGTCGGTGGTGATGCCGAACGCGTAGACATCGACACCGAGCTCGTCGACCACCCGCGCCAGCTGGTCCACCTGGGCGGCCGTGTAGAACTGCGCCTCGTCGGCGACCACGTAGTCCACGGGCTCGCCGTGCAGCCGACGCTCGAGGACCTCCGACCAGAAATCCGTCGCGTCGTCCACCTCGAGCGCGGGCTGCTCGAGACCCAGTCGCGACGAGATGACGGCGCGACCCGCTCGGTCCTGGCGCGTGAAGAGGAGACCGTCACGGCCCCGGGCGGCGTGGTTGTGCGCGGTCTGCAGGGCGAGCGTGGACTTGCCGCTGTCCATGGTCCCGGAGAAGAACACCAGCTCGGACACCGTCACATCCTCACGTCAGCGTGACCAGCCACGGCACCATCATCTCGGTCGGCGTGAGCGAGCCGTGCACGCCCACCAGGGCGATCGCCTCCGGCGTCTGGGACCGCGAGTCCACCACCGTGGCACGGCCACGCATGGCGACGACGAGGTCGCCGACCACGGGCACCATGGCCTCGCGCACCGGCCCGAACCACCCCTGCGCCACGGCCTGCTCGCGCGTGGCGACCACGGCGGCGTCCCCCAGGCGCTCGTGCCACCGGTCCCGGGCCGCGTCCGCGTCGGCGCCGGGCACCAGGTGGACGTGCAGCGCACGAGGCTCCCCCGCGACGAGCTCGACCTCGCGGGAGAGCACCGGGTCGGTCGCCGCGTCCCATCGCAGCGACGGGTCGTGGTCCACCATGCCGTGGTCGGCGGTCACCGCGAGCACGGTGCCGCGCGGCAGCCGCCGCGCGAGGGCGGCCAGCGCCCCGTCGACGGCGGCCAGCACGTCGCCCCACTGCCACGACTGCCAGCCGAACCGGTGCCCGGTCCGGTCGGCCTCGCCCCAGTAGAGGTAGGCGACGCCCGGCCGGCGCAGCGCGTCGACCACCGCGTTCACGCGGTCGTCGCTCGTGTCGGCACCCCGGTAGGCCGGCCCGCGCAACGCCGCGCGCGTCAGCCCCGAGCCGGCGAACCTCGTCGGGCCGACGCTCGTCACCGGCACGCCGGCGGCGATCATGAGCTCCGGCACGCTCGGCGCGGGCTGCCACGCGGCGGGGTCGGGCAGGTCCGTCCAGGACACCATCGTCCCCAGGCGGCCCGTGCCCGGGTCGCGCACCGTGTACCCCAGCATGCCGGTCTGGCCCGGCCGCAGGCCCGTGCCGAAGCTTCCCATCGCGGTGGCGGTGGTCGAGGGGAACGTCGTCGTCAGCGGGTGGGTGCCGCCGAGCAGGCCGCGCAGGAAGGGCGCGTGACCGGCCCGCTCCGCGAGGTTGGCGTGCCCCAGGCCGTCGACGAGCACCACGCAGACCCGGTCGGCGCGCGGCAGCCCGAGCGTGCTCTGCGCCTCGGCGCTCCCCGCGACGTCCGCGCCGACCGCTCCGGCGACCGCCGGGAGCACCTGCCCGACCCACGGCTCGGCCGAGCCGGGGCGGACCAGGCCGTCGACGAACCCGGTCATCGACCGGTGGTGGCGGCCGACAGCCGCCGGGCGAACTCCACCGCGGCCCGCACCGCCTGCGTGCCCTCCGCGGCGGCGCTGACGCGGACGACGACGTCGTCGGGCGAGAGCGTGCCCGTCATGCCGTGGTCGGCGTCGCACTGCGGGTCGTCGCAGCCCGCGGGCTCGAGGTCGATGCGGCTCACGGAGCCCCAGCACAGCGCGAGCGTCACCTCCACCGGCCCGTCGCCCGCGTGGTGGCGCTGCGGGTCCGAGACCACGTGCGTGAGCGCCACCGAGCGGACCTCGCGCAGCGGCACCGCCTCCGTGGTGGCCGCGGCCGACGCCGAGGGGTGCTCCCGGTCGGCCGGGTGGTCGTCGACGTGTGCCACCACGAGCCGCGTGGGCGTGAGCACCAGCACCGTGACGTGGCGGCGCACCTCCGACGCGTCGAACGTCGTCTCGGGCTGCACGAGGTGCGCGACCACCGGCTCGTCGGCGAGCGCGATGTCGAGGACGTCCGCGACGAGCTCCGGGTAGTAGCCGGCACGGTCGAGGTCACGGTGCAGTTCGGCGATCAGCGGCACCCGCCCATCCTCCCATCCGGTCCGTCCCGCCGGTGCCGGCGTCCCCAGCCGCCGACGCCTCACGTGCGCGACAGCCGGCGCGTGGCGTCGGCCCGGTCCGCGGGCGCCAGCGTCGCACGCGCCCCCAGCACCGCGACGCCGCCGACCGCGGCCACCACGGGGTTGAGCTCGAGCGAGCGGAGCTCCGGCAGGCCGTCGGCGAGCACGGCGACCCGGGCGACGAGCCGTTCCAGCGCGGGCACGTCCGCGGCCGGCAGCCCGCGGTACCCGACGAGCCGCACCGCCGCCCTCGGCTCGCGCACGAGCGCCGCCACGTCGGCGTCGGTGAGGGGCGGGACCGCGTACGCGACGTCGTCCAGGAGGTCGGTCGCGTCGCCCCCGAGGCCGAACGCGACGACGGGTCCGAAGAGCGGGTCCTCGCTGGAGCGGAGCACGCACGCGACGCCCTTCTCCGCCATGGCCTGCACCTGCAGCGGTGCCGCCGCCGAGCCCGGGTCGTACCCCGCGGCCGCCGCGAGCACCTGCGCCACGGCGGCGCGCAGGCCGGCCTCGTCGGCCACGTCGAGCCGCACGCCGCCCAGGTCGGCGCGGTGGCGCAGCGCGGGCGCGGTCGTCTTGAGCGCCACCGGGTAGCCGAGCGCCGCCGCGGCCGCGGCCGCCTCGTCGGCGTCGCGGACGTCCACCGACGGCAGCACCGTGATGCCGGCCGTGGCCAGCAGCGCCGCCGTCGTCCCGGCGTCGAGCTCGACGGGCTCGGCCGTCTCGTCGGAACCCAACCGGGCCTCCGCGAGGCGCCGCGCCGCCCGCAGGTCCACGCCCGCCGGGTGGAGCGGCCGCCCACGGTCCGCCGCCCGCCACACGGCGTAGCCGACCGTGTGGCCCAGCGCGAGCGCCGCGTCCGCCGGCGTCGAGTACGCGGGCACGGTCCGGTCGACGCCCCCGGCGTCGGGTGCGGTCAGCTCCGACGTGAGGCCGTGCAGGCCCGTCATCACGGCGACCGTCGGCCGCCCGGTCGTCGCCGCGGCCGCGGCCACCGCGTGCGCCACGGCCCGGTCGGTGCCGCCCAGCACGGGCGTGCTCACGGCCACCACCGCGCCCACGCCGGGCGCCTGGTACACCGCGGCGACGGCCTGCCGCAGCCGCGTGGCGGGCGCGTCCTCGGCGACGACCTCCAGGACGTCCGTCTCCAGCCCCTGCGCGCGCAGCAGCGCCGCGACGAGCGTGCCCACCGACTGCGACGACGTGAGGATCGCCACGTGCCGGCCCACGGGCAGCGGTTGGCTCGTCACCAGCTGGAGCACGTCGAGCAGCTGGTGGGTGTTCTCCACGCGGACCACGCCCGACTGGCGCAGCACCTCCGCGAACGCCCGCCCGGGGGCCCGCGTCGCGCGCACGGCGTGCCCGGGCGGCACCACGGCCCCGGTCCCGCCGCCCGCGGTGACGACGACCACCGGCTTGCGGGCCGCGAGCCGGCGGGCCACGCGGGAGAACTTGCGCGGGTTGCCGATCGACTCCATGTGCAGCCCGACCGCCGCGGTGCGTTCGTCGTCCGCCCAGAACTGCATGAGGTCGTTGCCCGAGACGTCCGCACGGTGGCCGGCGGACAGGAACTGGGACAGCCCCAGCCCGCGCCGCTCGAGCGCCGCCAGGAGCGGGAGCGCGAACGGTGCGGACTGGCAGAACAGCCCGACGGGCCCACGCGCGGGCACGCGTTCGGCGAGCGAGAGGTCGAGCACGTGGTCCGGCCCGGTGGCGACCACGCCGTACGACGAGGGCCCGACGAGCCGCATGCCCGCGCCGTGCGCGGCGCGCAGGAGGCGCCGCTGCCGCTCCAGGCCGACCGGCCCCTCCTCGGCGAACCCGCCGGAGAGCACCACGACCGTGCGCACACCCAGGCCCCCGAGCGAGCCGACGAGTCCCACGACCTCCTCCGCCTCGCCCGCCAGCACCGCGACGTCGACCGGCCCCGGGACGTCCGCCGGTTCGTCCCACGCGAGCACGCCCGGCACGTCGTCGTCGTCGAGCCCCACGGTGTGGACCGCCACCCCACCCGCGACGGCCTCCGCCGCCAGCGACCGGCACACGCGCCGCGCCATCGCCGCGTGCAGGGGCCGCCCGTCCGCACCCGGGCCGACGAGGAGCACCGACCGGGCCTCGAACAGCGCGCGCATCGACCGGGCCTCCGCCGTGTGCTCCCGGTCGGCCATCACCTCGACCGAGCGGTCGGTCGGGTCGATGTCGAACGACACCGCGACGACGCCCTCCTCGGTGCGCTGGTGCACCTCGTAGCCCGCGTCGCGGAACACCCCGAGCATCCGGCCGTTGGCGGGCAGCACCTCCGCGACGAACCGGCGCACCCCGCGCTCGCGCGCCGCGGCTGCCAGGTGCTCGAGCAGCACCGAGCCCAGCCCCTTGCCCTGGTGCGCGTCGGCGACGTTGAACGCGACCTCTGCGGTGTCGCCGTCGACGCGGTCGAACCGCGCCACGCCGATGATCCGCTCCGCGGCGCCCTCGACGGCGACGAGCGCCACCCGGTCCCGGTGGTCGACGGCGACGAGGTGCTCCAGGTCGCGCGGCGGCAACCGGTCGACCTGGTGGAAGAAGCGCAGGTACGTCGAGCGCTCCGACTGCGCGACGTGGAACGCCTGCAGCGCGTCCGCGTCCGAGGCGCGGATGGGCCGGACGCGCGTCGTCGTGCCGTCGTGGAGCACCACGTCGGCCTCCCACGCCGCGGGGTACCCGGGGGCGGCCGCTGCGCCGGCCCCGGTGGGCTCGACCATGCCGACAGGCTAGAGCCCCGGCCGCGCGCCGTCGCCAGGGCCGCGGCCGAGCCGGGGACAATGGTCCCGTCACGTCGCCCCACCCCAGGAGTCCCGCCCGCATGGCGCGCCGCCCCAGCCCCTCCCTCCCGCCCGACGACCTCGTCGAGAAGATCGTCGACATCGACGTCACGTCGGAGATGGAGGGGTCGTACCTCGAGTACGCGTACTCGGTCATCTACGCCCGGGCGCTGCCCGACGCGCGGGACGGCCTCAAGCCCGTGCAGCGCCGGATCCTGTACCAGATGAACGAGATGGGGCTGCGCCCGGACCGCAGCCACGTC
>Ga0187809_10000032_pt1 | contig 115715 bp, 99 predicted proteins | sample NC_wetland_sal_i_8_FD_132415 | JGI IMG/M metagenome (GOLD analysis project Ga0187809, IMG submission 132415) | Wetland sediment microbial communities from Neuse River Estuary, North Carolina, USA - ASW_4 | ecosystem: Environmental > Aquatic > Freshwater > Wetlands > Sediment | place: USA... | reverse complement strand
CAGCTGCGGGTTCTTGGAGTACGTGCCGATGCCCTCGCCCTCACCGCCGAGGTAGATCCCGGCGGTGCTGCTGATCGGCAGGGGAACCACGCCGTAGGCGAACTTGGCGTTCGCCTTCGCGGTGGCCATCTGCCAGTTGCCGTTCTCCGCGAACGCGACGTTGCCGGCGGCGAACGTCTGGAACGGGACGGTCTGGTCCCAGGTGGTGGCCTCCTGCGAGAGCCACCCCTTCTTCACCCAGTTCTGGATCCGCGAGAAGCCGTTGGCCAATGCGCTCTGGTCCAGGTTGTCATAGCTGAACCCCGCGTCCGTGAGCCACGGGTAGGCCTGCCACTCGCCCTGGGAGTTCGGGAGGCCGGAGAGCGTGATGCCGCCGTAGCCAGCGTCCTTGGCCTTCTGCATGTCGGTCTCGAGCTCGGCCATCGTCGTCGGCGGCTGGACGCCGATCTTGTCGAGGATGTCCTTGTTGTACCAGAGCCCGAGCAGGTTGACGTAGCCCTGCACGGCATAGGTCTTGCCGTTCACCACGTGCAGTGTCGACGCCGGGAGCTGCGCCTTGTCCGGGTAGGCGGACAAGTAGCTGTCGAGCGGCAGCAGGCCGCCGCCGAGAACGATCGTGGCCGCCTCCGCGCCGTTGAAGACGACGACGTCCGGACCGGTCTTCGAGCCAGCGGCGGCGACGACCTTCGAGTCCATCTGGTCGTACGGCACGTAGGTGTTGACGACCTTGTCACCCGGGTGGGCCGCCTCGAAGAGCTGCGCGTACTTGTCCATCAGCGCCACCTGGTTGGGGTCGCTGAAGTAGTGCCAGACCGTGATCGTCTGGCCGCCGGCCTGCGCGCCGCCCGTCGACGAGCCCGTCGACTGCGTGCCCGACGAGCCGCCGGAGCATGCCGCGAGGGCGAGGACGCCGAGGGCTGCGAGCGCGGGCATGATGCGCCGTGCGCGGTGGCGCCGGGTTCCTTCCATGGTGGTCAATGCCTCTCCTCTTCGAGTGGGTCTGCCCGGAGCTGCTCTGCCGGCGGGCGTCCCGTGGATGCGTGACACCTTCGGGGGTTCGGGGTGGACGGCCCGGAGGGCTTCGTCGTCGCCCGAGGCGGTTGGCTTCGAAAACTCTCGAAACCCTTTTCGGGGAAACTAGCAGCCGCACTGTGGGGCGTCAAGGCGCTATGCTCCACCAAGGTTTTCGCGGTCCGAAGGAGGCGCATGACCAGCCAGGACGGGTCGGGCCGGGCGCGCACGGTGACGCTGCGCGACGTCGCCCAGCTGGCGGGGGTGTCGGTCGCCACGGCGTCGAAGGCGCTCAACGGCCGAGCGGACGTGAGGCCGGAGACGCGGCGGCGCGTCGAGGAGGTCGCGGTGCGGCTCGCCTTCACGCCGAACACCCTGGCGAAGGCCATGCTCGCCGGGCAGACCGGGACGGTCGGCCTGTTGACCAACGACCTGGTGGGGCGCTTCTCGCTGCCGATCCTCATGGGCGCGGAGGACGCGTCGGGTGCCGGTCGGATGTCGGTGTTCCTGTGCGACGCACGCGGCGACGCCATCAGGGAGCGCTACCACCTTCGTGCCCTTCTGGGGCGCCGTGTCGACGGGATCATCGTCGTGGGCAGCGAGACGGACCCGCGGCCGTCCCTGGGGCACCACGTCCCGGTGCCCGTGGTCTACGCCTATGCGCCCTCGGACGACCCGACGGACGCTTCCGTCGTTCCGGACAACGTCAGGGCTGGCGCTCTCGCCGTGGAGCACCTGCTCCTGACCGGGCACCAGCGGATCGCGCACATCTCGGGTGACGTCACCTACGTCGCGGCGCAGGACCGGGCCCGCGGCGCCGACGGTGCGCTCGAGGCCGCCGGGCTGCAGCGTGTCGGGCCGGTGCGCTTCGGCAGCTGGACGGAGTCGTGGGGGCGCTTGGCAGCGGGCGTCGTCCTCGACGGTGATCCCGTGGACGCGATCCTCTGCGGCAGCGACCAGATCGCGCGGGGCGTCCTGGACACACTGCGCGACCGCGGCGTCGACGTGCCGGGAGACGTCGCCGTCATGGGGTTCGACAACTGGGAGGCGATGGTCGGCGGCTCGCGCCCCTCGCTGACGACGGTCGACATGCGGTTCGAGGCCATGGGGCGCCGCGCCGCGGAGCTCTTGTTCGCGGCGATCGACGGGCATCTCCACTCGGGCGTCGAAGCGATCGAGCCCCGTGTCGTCGTCCGTGGCTCGACAGTCGCGGGAGCCTGAGACACCGACGCCTGTGCCGACTGGACGCGCCCTGGGCCAACTCGGCGGACACCACGTTCGAGACAAGGCCTGCTGAGGCGCCCGCGCCCCGGATCCGATTCGCAGCACGTGGGCCGGGCCTGGTGTGCCAGGCCCATGATGCCGATCAGCGGTTGTGCACGTGGGCGAAGGCAGGGCCATCCGCGTTGGCGCACGCACCGCAGCCCATGCCACTCGCAACAAGCCCCGCGCGCCGCCCACAACAACTCGGGTGCAGTTGGGGGCAACGAACCAGCTCAGCGCCCAAGAAGCGGCGACTACACCACTCCCGGGGACTTGACCTCGGCTGGCTCCCGCAGGTGCCAACCGAGGTGGTTACCGCCGATGATCTGGTCGGTCGACTCAAAGCGGGGATCGTCGACCAGGATCTGGCGCGCTCGGTGCGTTGTGACGCCCAGGCGCTCCGCTATCTGGCTAGTCGTGGCGAGGTCCCGGGTGGCCAGGTAGTCGTAGGCGGCCTTGGCGTGGGCCGCGGTCTGCTCAGCCGAGTCACGGGGGCGCCGCTCGCCAACCGCAGCCCGCCAGGCAGCCTCGGAGACGACGAGTCCGCGATAGCCGGCGGGCAGACGCAGCGAGGCGTAATGGCCCTCCGGGTCCAAGGCGATGCGCCCGCAGCGGCAAGCCAGGCAGGTGGGCACCTCTGGGACGCGCAACACCCACGTGGCGTAGCCTCCGCACGGGCACCCGACCGCAACCAGGTCGTTCTCCCGCCACCCGATGTTCTCGATCTCGAACGGCTGCGGCCAGGGGGTTCGGTAGCCCTTCCTCCCAGTCTGCTGGGCTCCCATCTGCCATAGCCCTTCGTTCAAGCGCGGGTACTGCTGCTGGAGTTCCCTTCGCGGCAGCCTGCCACCGGCAGCGGCGATCAAGTCGACGACAGCCTGACGTTCGGGACTTGCCGACGAGTACCGGCCACCGCCCGGGAGGTCATCGGCGCGGTGCACGTAGGTGTCCGTGACGTGGGCGACGAACGCGGACTGCCGCCAGTCACCGGCAACCCATGCGGGAAGGCGGCTCAGATCATCGCGGTGCAGGAGTACCTGCCCGAGCTCGGGCAGGGGGCAGTTGGCGACGACGAATGCGGCGTTGCGCGTCAGCCCGGAAGCGACCAATCCGGAGACGAGCTCGTCGCGCGGCGGGACGACGACGCCCTCAGGAACGGGCGAGGCTCCTCGCAGTGCGGCCGTGCCGCGGGCCATGTCCCGCACCCGCCACGTGATGGGCCCGAGCTCGGCGACTCCGTCGGCGATGGGTAGGCGAACGGTCGCATACCCCGACAGGGTTCCGTCGTCGTTGCGACGGATCTCCAGAGCGGGTACGACGATCTTGAGCGCTTCGGACTGGGCGCGGGTGGCTTTCCTGCCGTCGATGATCAAGGCCTTCATCGCGTCGGCTAGGACGTCGCCATCGACAGCAAAGGAGGGCCCCGGGTCCGGGCCGGTGTCTGCGGCGGCCCGTTCCAGCTCCGCGAGTTCGGCGTCCACCCTGTCCAGGTCCCGGCACGCTTCCTCGAACGCCGCTTGGCAACGGGCCCTGGCGGATGCGACGGTGCACTCGAAGTAGGCCCGTTCAGCAGAGGTGCGCACGTGTGCCAACTGCGTGCGCTTCGCCTGCAGGCGGACACGGTCCGCATCGCGCTTGACCACAGCGGCGATGCCTCTCGATCCGACGAGGAATGCCTGGTTGTGCAGCCGGAACGCCGGGATGCCGCCTCGAAGCCGGTCGCTCAGCGCCTGCACGAGACCTCGATGGACGTCCTCCAGACGGACGCGGCCCACCAGTTCGGCGTTCGCGCTCGTGCCCAAGAGGCGCACCCGACTCGCGACGTTCACCGCGCAGCTCCGTCGGTACTGACCGGCACGGCAGTCAGCAGGGTGCTTCGAACGATGTCGTAGGTGCCCGCCTGCGCGACGCGAAGCTCGTACCTGAAGCCGTCCTGGGTCCACCCCCGTCCGGCCAGCAGAGACCCCGTGCGTCGGCCCCGCACGACGCCCAGCACCTGCTGGGCGATCTCGTCACCGTTGCCGTGCATGGTGACCGTTGCGAGCACCGACAGCAGGTCCGGCGCACTCGAAGAGGCGAGCACCTGCGGCGCCAACGGGCGCATCCTGATGCGCCTGGCAGCGTTGCGCCGGGTGTGCCAGGCGATCACGGCCTGTCGCGCCGCGGTCAGGACCTCCGACGGCGCCCAACCACCGTCCGGCACGTCGAGCAGATGCAGCAGCTGCACCTCCCCGGCACTGTCAACCTCGACGTCATCCTCGTGGTCTCCGAAGCGGACGACCGGGACTCCGCCAACACTGTCGACCGGGCCTGCGGTGTTCTTCAACCGCAGCAGGTACTCCCCGCAGATCCACACCGACGCCATCGAGTAGATGGCGTGCTGAGTCATCGTGGGGTTGACTGACGAACTCACGGGCCGGCCCTTCTGCTTGCCCCTGCGAATCGTCATGCCCAGGTCGCCAACCCCGTCCAACAAGTCCGCCGGCGGCAGGTTGTCGGCAAGTAGTCGCAGCAGTTGCTCGACCCGCTCGCGCTTGCTCGGGTCCGGCTTCACCGTCCTCGTTTGCTTGTCGTAGACGTACCCGAACGGGACCTGGTCAGCACCCCACGGCCACTCCCCGCGCCGGTGTTTGGCGATCCTCCCGGTCAGCAGCCGTGCCGCAATCCAATTGCGCTCCATCGCGGCCATCGTCCCGAGCAGGGTCAGCGACATCCAGCCGAAGTCGGCCTGCTCGCCAACCAGCGAGAGCGGCGCCGAACCGGCGACGATCCTGTCGACGTTGTCGCGCATGCCGACCTTGAGGATGTCCGCCTGCTTCTGCGAGCGAATAAGCCGGGAGATGCTGTTCGCATAGAGGCTCACTGGGCGCAGCCGGCCGATGACGTCGATGAGGATCTCGGTGAACTCGTTGATGCCCTTCTCGTCCTCTTTGGCGGCCGACCCCATCATCCACAGGTGCCAGGAGCCCTGGTAGCAGAAGAGGATCGCCCTCGTGCGACCCCGCTTGACTTCCTCGACAACAACCGTGTCGAGCACCGGGGTGCCGTCCTCACGCTCCCGAAGCACAACGAAGGACCCGTCGCAGTCGAACGGGAGCATCCCGAGCTCAGAGATGGCTTGCACGGCTGGGATGTCAAGCGACTGGGCGTACGTGTTGTGCCGCATCGCATCGAACAGGAGCCGATCGTTCTCGTCAGACTCTCGCACGATCCACAGGCCCGCCGCCCGTCCGTACTGCGTCAGCGACCCGCGCTTGCGCTGGGTCTCGTTCATCGTCGATCTCCCTTCCAGTCGGCGCGCGCCCGGTCGGGCGACGCCAGCCGCCCGTTGCCAGGACCCACCACGCGTGGGACACCTGCTCGGCAAGCGACGGGTCGTCGATGAAGCGGATGTCGGATTCCTTGGTCACGAAGACCACTGTAGTATGAAAACGACATCCTGCTCATGTGGCCTGGTCTCATGTCGGCGTGACGTTGTGAGACCAAGCCGTATGACAGGCATCGACAAGAGGGACGGTCCGGACGCCCTCGTACAGCGCAACCAGGCGCATGCCCGACCTGTAGAGCGGTGCCGAAATCGACACGTGCGTCGGGGTGCTCGGCTGGGTCACCGCTGCGGTCGTGATCGGCGGCTGCGCCTGTGAAGCCCCCGGAGTTCGTCTCCTCACCCGCCCGAGCCCGGCATACCGGCTCGACAACGCCGCCCTCACATTGGCCAGCATCACCGTCACCGACACGCTGGTCTGAGCTCACGCCGGGCTGGCTCACACCCAAGACGCCGCGCGCGTCTCCCCCCGCTGTCGCCGTGCCTATGAGGCCGGCGACAGGGCCTGAACATCCCTCGCGCGCTGATGGCACGTCGACGACTCACCCTGCCGGCGGAACGTGAACGCTACGGGTGCGACGCATGGCCCGCCGGCGAGAAGGCTCTCGATGTAGTCGGCCAGTTCAGGACAGGTGTATCGAGCATCGTCGTTCGTCATCCGCGTCACGGTCCGGCCGGCCGCCCGACGCGCAAGTGGCCTGTGGGCACGATCAACGATCGTGTCCGGTGGCGCCCGTAGGGTGACCGCATGCCTAGACGAAGCAAGGGCTATCGCAGCCCGCGGGAGTGGCTTGCCGACGGCGAGTGGCCCGAGGGCACCGTCGTGGAGGATGCCCCGACCGCGGTGCGCTACGCGGTCGAGATCGCCAAGCGGCTAGAAGGCGAGTTGCAGGGTCGATCGAAGACCGAGGTGGCGCGTCGGGCCAACATCGAGCGCAGCACTCTGTACGACCTGCTCTCCGGGCAGACTTGGCCCGATGCCGTCACGTTGGCGAATCTGGAGGAGGTTCTGCGAGTGCGATTGTGGCCAGACCTTCCGGAATCGACCAAGGGTTAGCGGCTCAGCCCGCTAGCGGATGCAGGAACGACCCCCCGGTGCTAGCCGACCCGATCTTGCGCCGCCGTACCACCTTGGTCCAGTAGCGCGAACACTTCCGCAGCACCTGCGGTCCTGGGCTGGGCCTGGCCCGAACGCATCATCAGCGCGGTGCCGGAACGGCTCACCGCACATTCACCGCGCGAGGCTCCCACGCCGGTAGACCCCCGATCTCGTGAAGGCGATGCGCGGTAGCCCCGGGCTGGGCGAGGCGCTCAGTCCGCAGGGGCACAGGGCCATGGCTGAGGAGAGGTGCGAGGCCGGTCATCGGGGCCGTCGCAGCGCTCCTCGAAGCCGGTCGTCGCGCCAGCGCCCTCCGGCGCGGTAGTACTCGGGCATGAGCCTGCCGGTGTGCTCGAGTGTTGACATCAGCGCGGCCGCTTCGTCCCGGTCCTTCAGCATCTCGTCGCCCGACGACCCGCCCGATGGGTGCGCTCGTGCGGATCGACCACCCCACTACCCCGTCGCACAACGACGGGCGAGCCCGCGGCGCAGTCGGCACGACTGCGAAGAGGCTCCCGACACCGGCCCCGGACGCCTGCCACACACGCGCAAGCAGAGCCCGACTGCTGAACCCCTTGAGGAGACCTCAGGACACGGCCCACACCTCGGCTGCGGCGGCGCCCTCGAGTGTGATCGTGCCGTCCCCACCCGGTGGCACGGGAACGGCCAGGACGCCGCCGGCGGTGAACACCTCGACGATGGAGGCGTCGACAACGACCCGGATCTCGACGCCGTCGACCGGCATGCTCCAAGCACCTCGGGCCGTCGAGACCTGGACATGCGCCGCAGCAGCCAGCACATGCGCCCGTCCCCCGCCGACGCCGAGCGTGGCGCGCGAACCTGGCCCGTCAAGTGTCATCACGACGTCGGCCGCGGGGCCCACAGCCACGCTCGAGTCGCGGAGCCGGGAGCTCGCCGCCGCCCTCGCCTCTATCAAACCAGCGTGCGGACGTGCCACAACCCGGCCGTCGACGAGGTGCAGGTGGTGCGGGAGCGAGTGCGCGCTCGCCCACGCCCCCACCGGCGTACCGACGTCCCGCAACCAGTAGATCAGGCCGCGTTCGCCGCCCTTGTCCTCGAACGCCGAGCCGGCGTAGTACGACGGACCATAGGACAGCCTGCGCCACGTCTCGGCCGTGAACCGCCCGTTCTCGTATGTCCCGACTGCGTACGCCTCGTAGTAGGGCTCGGTGGGCTCCCAGACAGAGACGGTGAGAATCCACCTGTCGCCGAGCGGGAAGAGCTGGGGGCACTCCCAGACCGCGCCGGTCCAGATGGGGTCGGTCTCGTCACGATGGCGGGAGGCGAGGAACCCGTCGTAGCGCCATTGCCGCAGATCGTCGGAAGCGAAGGTCAGGGCGGCGGCGGTGCCATCGGTCAAGCCCGCACCCATGATCATGCGCCAGGTCGCGCCGTCGTGGAACACGTACGGGTCGCGGAAGGCCACCGCGTCGACATCCTCCGGCAACGAGGCGACATCGGGACCCTTGCTCCAGCTGGCCCAGGACACGTCGTCTGGCCGTGCGATGCGCACCCTGCCGATCTGGACGTCAGGTATCTGCACCGACGTGTAGAAGAGAGCTGCGGGCTCTCCCTTCGGGCGGACGATGCTGCCCGACCACACCCCGTCGTCGCCGTCTCCCGGCTCGAGCGCGATCGGACCTTCCGTCCAGTGCAGGGCATCGCGACTGGTCGCGTGCCCCCACCGCTGGTCGGGCCCCCACCTCGTCTGACCGGGCACGAACTGGAAGAAGAGGTGGTACCGCCCCTCGTGGTAGGTCACGCCGAGGGGATCATTGATCCACCCCTGACGGGCAGTGAAGTGGACGAGAGGACGCCCTACGCCTGCACTCATCGTTGCTGTCCCTCTCGGTACTGTCGGTCCGGGCGGTGGCGGATTTCCACACGGCTGGCTGGGGTGATCGGCGTCGTCGTCCCCAGGTCTCCCTCGAAGACGGTGACGACCGCGGCGAGCGCGCCGTCGGCCTGCTTCTCCTGGCAGTACGTGCCCCAACCCAAGCCATGCGACCAGAAGGTGCTGAAGTCGCCCTCGACGGCAGGACGGAACGTCACGACCCCGTTCGCTAGGTCTGCTGTGAACCCCGAGTAGGCCGTGAGCAGCGCATAGCTGGCCAAGGACCTGCTGTAGTGATGGCCCGCCTCGTTCTCGCTCCAGGGGTTGCGTGCGAACCCGTCCTGCCGGGCACGAAGGTGCTCCTCGATGCCGATGGCCTCATCGACCATCCCCTCATAGACCAGGGTTGCGGCGACCTGGTGCTCGACGCCCGTCCACACCTCGTCGCTGTACCCGAACGGAAAGCGCGGGCGCCCACCGTCCGGCCAGCTGCAGAGGACCAGTCCCGCGTCGTCGTTGAGGGCGTAGACCCGTTGAACTGTCGACACCGAGCGCATCTGGTCTCGGGTGTTGTGGCGGACGATCGCATGCAACGCCGATCGGACGTGCGCTGGCGGCAGGACGTGCCCGAGCCCGGTGACCGAGGCCAGGAACTGCCCGAGCAGCTGGTCGGAGTGGACGCCCTGGCCGAACTGGTAGCGGTGGGCGTCCACGTCGTCGAGGCGCTGGATGAAGTGCTCACCCGTCCAGCACAGCGCGTCGAGGTTGGCGCTCGACTGCGCAGCCTCGGCCTCGTAGCGTTCGGCGGACTCCGAGTCCCCGACGCCTCGCGCCATGGCCGCGGTCGCAAGCAACGCCGCCACCATGAGACTGCCCATCATGCCGTTGGGGCCGTAGAACTCGATGTCGTAGGTGTTGCTCTGCTGCGAGTCGGGAACCAGGTCACCGTCGCTGTCCCACGTCCGCTTCGCGTACTCCATCGCACTGCGAACACCGGGCCAGACCTCCGCCAGGAAGGCATGGTCACCCGAGAGCCTCCAGTCGCGGCACGCCCGGACGATTGACCCGAGCTGGCCGTCCGCGGCGGGCACCATGCGCCACCGCTCCTCCCCGAGGCTCTGGCGTGAACGGAACGGCACCGCCCCGGCTTCGTCGATCTCCGTGGTGAACTCTGGCCGCCGCATTGTGCGTTCGAGGCGGGGGAACAGGAAGGCCACCGCCTGGGCGTAGTTCCAGACATGGTTCACGTTGCCCAGGCCGCAGCCGACGTGGTCCCGGATCCCCTCCCACCCGTAGAAGTTGCCGTCCTCCAGCCAGAAGCAGGTGTGGCTGCGGATCACGGTGAGGTTCGTCGCCACCGCCTCGAGCATCACGTCCGGTAGGGACGACCCGTAGAGGGCGTCCCGGAAGGAACGCGACCGTTCGTCGAGTTCGGGCAGACGGCCCAGCAGGTCGCCGAGCGCAGCCCACGCATCCTCGTAGACGAGCGCGTAGTGGTTGCGGATCGTCGGGTACCCACCGGCGGCGTAACGCTCCAGGTCGGCGTCGACCTCGACCCAGCCCTTGGCGCGGTTCGGCACGTGCCAGGTGAAGGCGAACTCGAAGGTCTCGCTCCCGCGGGCCTCGATGGCCTTGGGGACGGCGATGGACCCGATCTGCTCACGCAGCCGTAGGTAGCTGAAGTCGTAGAAGTTGTCCAGCTCAGAACCGGTCGCCTGGACCTCGTGAAACAGGTCGAGCCGGCCGTCGTCGACGAAGTCGTCCCAGAAGTCCTGAGCGTTATCCGTCCACTGACCTCGCAGCCACTCGGGGCGGTAGTTCGCGCCCGGCTCGGTGGTCGCGAACGCGAGCGTGCCGAACTGTTGAGAGTCCGTCGGATCGGTGGAGGTGTAGAAGAGGCCGGTCAGATCCCGCTCCTCCCGAAGCTCGTTCCTGGGGGTGCCGCTGAGCTTGAGATTGCCGAAGACGTCGTACCCCGCGAACCCGAGCGCGTTGGTGAGAGAGCCGACCACCGAGACAGCGAGCTCCTCGTCCGTGAGGTTCTCGACGTGATACCGCAGGACGACCCCCGGGATCCCGGACGACTCCTCATCGAGAGGGACGAACGGTGTGAACGCCTCCAGGAGCACCCTCACCGGCATCTGCGGCGAGGTGAGCTCGACGTACACGTACGGGTACAGAGACCACATCCGCGAGGACCGGAATCGAGGAAGGCCCGCGAGCTCGCCGTTGAAGTAGCCGTGGGACTTCGCGTGCGACCCCTGGATCTCGGCTTCCAGGACTGCGACGTTCACGTCGCCGTCCTGGCTCTGGGTGCGCACGGCGAAGAAAGTGAAGGGCATGTAGTTCCCCTTGCCCGGGGTGTTGAAGATCTCCCAGTCCCGGAATTCCCCTCGCGCGCCGATCGAGACGTTCCCCGTGCCGATGCCACCGAGGAGGAAGGCCGCCTGGGTGGCCGTGTGCGGATACGAACGGACTCGCCCGGCAAGGTCACGGCCGTCGACGGTGGTGGACATGGCAAAGGACTCCTTGTGCTAGGGAAGGTTGAGAAACGACGCGATGCCCGGTCAGCCACCGTGGCCGCAGCTGCGCCGCAGGATCAGCTCGGGCGCCACGCGCACGACTCGGCGCTCGCGCGTGGGGTTGTGCATGTGGTCGAAGAGCAGGTCGACGGCGGACCTGCCGATGAGGCGCACCGGCTGAGCGACAACCGTCACGGGTGCGGCGAACAGCGAGAATCCCGGCATGTCGTCAAACCCGACGACGGCGGCGTCGTCAGGAACCCGGATTCCGGCCCGCTGGAACGTCTCCATGAGGCTGGTGAGCATGATGGCGTTCGCGCAGACGAAGGCGGTCGGCCGCTCGCGCATCGAGGCCGTGAGCCTGAGAACCGACGCACCGATCGTCTCCAAGGTGTGCTGCACGCCGACTGTCTCGCGCAGACCGCTGGCCGCCACGGTCAGCGTCGTTCCCGAGGTGCTCGCTAGGGCGGCGCGCATGGCAGCGAGCCGTTCGCGGCTCGGCGTGGCGGTCGTGGTCCCAAGGACCGCGACAAAGCTGCGATGCCCGTGGGCCAGCAGGTCGTCGACAAGCAGCCTGGTCGCGATGGCGTTGTCCAGCAGCACGGCATCGGCGCGTCGGTCCGCGATGAGGCGGTCGACCGTGACGACCGGGGTCCCGGCCTCCAGCAGTGGCGTCAGGTTCGGCGAGTCCTCGGTCGCGGGCGCGGCGATGACGCCGGCCACCTTCTCCTCGAGCATCAGGTCGACGTAGGTGCGCTCGCGTTCGAGGTCCTCGTCGGTGTTGCACACCGTGAGAGCGAAGCCGCGTTCCGCTGCCGCCTGCTCGACGGCGCGAGCCATCGACGCCACGAACGGGTACTCCACGTCGGACACGATGAGGCCGATCGTGTCGGCCCGTTGCCGCCGTAGCGTCCGCGCCGGCCTGCTCGATCGGTAGGAAAGCTGCTCGACGGCGTCCATCACACGCTTCGCACGCGCTGCGCTGACCGCCCCAGAGCCTGTGAGCACTCGGGAGACCGTCGCCGTCGACACGCCGGCCGCCCGTGCGATGTCCTCGTATGTCATGGCTGGGGCCGATCTGCTCGGAGTTCGAGTGGGCGGTGCACGGTGTCCGACGACCTCACTTGAGCGCTCCCGCGGAGAGCCCTCGTTCGAACAGACGCTGCAGCCCCAGGTAGGCAATCACCTCGGGAATGGCGGTGACCACCGCGGCCGCCAGAACCTTCGTCTGGTCGTTGTTGAACTGGGACACGAAGAACTGCGGCACGAGCGTCACCGGTTGCAGGTCCGGGTTCTGCAGGAACACCAGGGGCAGAAGGTAATCGTTCCAGGCCGTGATCAGCGTCAGCACAATGATCGCCGCGGCGATCGGGCGCGTCAGGGGCAGGACGATCGACCTGAAGGTTCTCGCCATGGTGGCGCCGTCGATCCGCGCAGCCTCGATGAGCTCGTTGGGTATGCCGTCCATGAAGTTGCGCGCGAGCAGCACGGTGAACGGGATCTGCAGAGCGGCAAGCGGCAGCACGACTGCCAGGTAGGTGTCGTAGAAGCCGAGAGTCGTCGCGGTCGCGAACAGCGGCGTCAGGAGGACTACCTCCGGCAGGGTCAACGCCGCGAGTAGCAACCAGAAGTAGGTCTCGCGCGCCCGGATGTGCAGCTTCGAGAAGCCGAAGGCGGCGAGCATCGTGCATGCATAGACGACCAGGATGACGCTGCTCGCAATGAGCGCACTGTTGCGGAAGAACAAGGGAAGGGCACGGATCTCGAAGACTGCCCGGTAGTTGTTCCAGCCAGTCCCAGCAAACGAGCCCTGCACCATCGCGACGAGCGGGAAGACGAACGGGATCGTCAAGACTGTCACGACGATCTGCAGCAGTGCACGAGCGGCGCGAGTGCGTGCCTCAAACACGGCGAATCTCCTTGTCCCGGCCGCCGGCGTTGAAGACGATCGCAGTACCTAGGGCGAGGATGAGCAGCATGACGGAGATGGCCGCGCCGTAGCCGACCTCGGACTGCGGGATGCTCATCCGGTAGATGAAGGTTCCCAGGAACTCGGTGCCGTAGCTCGGCCCTCCAGACGTGACCAGGTACGGCACGTCGAACGTCTTGAGGGATGCAATGGCGCTGAGGGTGATCAAGGCCAGCGTCGTTCCCCGGACCCCGGGCCAGATGATCGACCGGAGCACCCGCAAGTTCCCGGCACCGTCCATCCGGGCCGCCTCGAGAACCTCCGTCTCGATCTGACCCATCGCGGCGAAGTACAGGATGAACGCGACACCGACCGACTGCCACACCTGGATGGACATGACGACGGCAAGCGCCGTGGCCGGCTTAGCCAGCCAGGCCATCGTGAGGTCGTGCAGCCCGACGGCGTCGAGGATCTTGTTGAACTGGCCATCGGGCGCGTAGATCTGACGGAAGACGGGCGCCATTGTCGCCGGAGCGAGCACCACGGGGACGAAGACCGCCACCTTGTACAACACAGCCAGCCGCAGGCGAGAGTGCAGAAGTGCGGCGAATGCCATCCCGAGCAGGATCTGCGCGGTCGTGGTGACGACGAAGAATACCCCCGTGTGCTCCATCGACTTCCAGAACACCGGGTCCTGGAATAGGCGGGCGTAGTTGCCCAAGCCCACCCAGGTCCGATCGGGGCTGATCCCATCCCACCTGAGGGTGGAGATCCACCCGGTGTAGCCGATGCAGTAGTAGACAACGCCGGCGGACACGACCAGCGCCGGCAAGATCCATGGAACGCCACTCACGCGTGGCCTCCCACGCCGGGCCCGCTTCTGGCCGGTACCGCGACTCCCTCGCCGGGGCGCCGCCGCGCCGTGGGCTCGCACGCCCGGCCCAGCAAGGACTTCGTGGTCCATCTGACTGCCTCCCGCCTCGGGCTGTGAGGCGCGCAGTGGCGCCCCACAGCCCGACGTCTGCGTTGTGAGCCGCATCAACCCTTGGCCACCGCGGCAGCCTGGACGCTGGATGCCGCCTCTTCGGGCGTCTGTTGACCCCCGATGACACTCTGGTCCGCGGTGACGAGCGCCTGGATCATCTGGGCGGGCAGCTTGGCCTGGCGAGACTGGTCGACCTGTGCCACCCGCTTCGCCAGGTTCTGCAGCGCAGGGACCTGCGACGCCGGGTCGACCAGGTCGAGGCTCGACCAGTCGACCGCCACCGAGGTCATCGCCGGGTAGTCGGTGAGGTGATCGGCGATGATCTGCTGCCCGGTCTTGTTGCTCGAGACCCACAGCGCGAAGGTGGTCGCGGCGTCGACGACCTTGGATCGGGAGCTCACCGCAAGCGCGTAGTCCGGGTCGCCGAAGAGGTTGGGGGTGTTCGAGTTGCCCGCGACATCCGGGAATGGGATCGGAACGATCGTGACGAGGCCGGTGCCGGACGGAACACCCGCTGCCTCGAGCGCGGCGCCCAGGGCCTTCTTCGTCGCGTACTGCTGGTACCACGTGCCCATCTGCACCATCGGGACCTTGCCCGACAGGAAGGCGTTGTTGACGTCCGGGTACTGCTGGATGCCCACCGCGCCCTCGTCCAGGATGCCGTCGGTGGCGAGTTGCTTGAAGAGGCCGAACGCCTTGACGATCGTCGGGCTCGTCCACGGGATGGTGCCGTCGGCAGCCTTCGCGAAATCGCCGGGCTGGATGCTGTCCGCGATCGAGTGCAGCGTGTCGATGTCGAACCCGGGCTGCCCGATTCCTTCAGCCAGGCACCCCAGGCCGTTCGCCCGGAAGGTGGCGCAAGCGTTGACCCACTCCTTTAGCGTTGTCGGGGGCTTGACCCCGTACCGGTCGAAGATCTGCTGGTTGATCCACAGGAACCCCGAGGCGATCTGCCCCACCGGTGCGGCCTTGAGCTTCCCGTCCTGGGTGAAGTCGGTCAGACCGGCGGCATAGATGTCGTCCTTCCAGCTCGCCCCGTGCGCCTTCTGCATTGCGACGCTGAGGTCGACGGCCGAGCCTCCGAAGGTCGCCACGTCTCCGGTGGCGCCGCCCGCAGCGACGTCGTAGACGTCGGGCCCGCTCGAGGACGCGAGCGCCGGTCTGAGGGCCGCGTTGTAGCTGGCGTCCTGCAACTTCTTGTACACGACCTTGATCTGCGGGTACTCCTGGTTGAAGGCGGCGATCAGAGCGTTCGCCTCGCCGTCGTCCGGAGTCCATCCCCACCAGTTGACCGTCCCGGAATCCCCGGACGAGGCACCGGTACCTGCCGTGGAACCTCCACTGCATGCCGCCAACGTGGCCACCAGTGCGGCTGTGGCGCTCAGAGTGACGATGGCCCGGCGTCGCGTACTGCTACTGCTGCGATGAAACATCGTTGTCTCCCTCGTGTGTGCTCGGCGCACGGTGCCCCCCCGGTGCAATGGAGCACTTCGACTGAATGTAATCCATTACATGGCGCCCTCATTGAGAGTTGCACAGCCACTGGCACCCGTCAACCGTCCCCGGCGTCGCGGCGCGCGGCCTCGCGATCGCCGCGGCGGAGGGGCTCAACGGGGTCAACCCGGCTCCCCCCGAGGAGTGCCGAGCGCGCTCGCGATGACGAACCCGCTCCACGTCGCACGGCAGCCGGCGCCGCAGACCGGTGCCGAGGCACGTCCGGCAACCCGCACGGCCGCCGAGGGATGACGACCGACCCGCCGCGCCGGTCCCGACGGATCCCCCGCTTACCATCGGCGCCGACCTGGGCGCCGGCCGCCACCGCGGTCGCCAGGCGATGAAGCGCGCTCATCGGCGGATCCGCCATGACGTCTCGGCCGCGCTCAGCGAAGTCGTCACGCTCGGCCGACCTTCGGCAGCGCTCCGCGGACCTGCTTGCCCACAGCGATCGACATGCCACCTCCCGCGGGCCGGCCGAGGCTCTCGACGGACGGCTCGAATGACTACGCGGCTCCGCCCTCGGCTTCCGCGACCTGACTCGCCACCCACGTCGCCAGATCGCCGCTCGAGACCGGCGGATTCAGGCACTCACCGCATCGTCGATTGCGGCGGGCCTAGCCCTTGACAGCTCCCGCCGTGAGTCCCGCTATCACCTGGCGTTGCAGCATCGCGTAGATCGCAAGCTGCGGAACTAGCACAAGGGTCGCGGCCGCCATCATGCCGCCGTAGTCGACTGAGTACTGCCCTTGGAAGCGAGAAACGGCGAGCGAGACGGTCGCAAGCTGCGGGTTGTTGATGAGAATGGACACAAACGGGAACTCGTTGAAGACGTAGACGACGTTGAAGATGAGGATCGTGGCGATCACCGGTCGCATCACGGGGAGCACGATCGCTCGGCACAGCCGCCACAGACCTGCACCATCGATAATTGCCGCCTCCTCAAGCTCAGCGGGGAATTCTCGCAAGAATCCGGTGAGCAGGAGCGTGTTGAACGGGATCGACACCGCGATGTAGGGCAGGATCACCGACAAGTAGGTCCCAAAAACTCCCAAGGTCAGATCTATGCGGTAGACCGGGAACAGCAGGACATAGACCGGAACCGCCAGTCCCGCCAGCACATACACACGCAGCGCACTCTGCAGCCTGGGCCGGCGGAAGACCATCCGGGTCAGGGCAAACGACGCCATGAAGGAGACGACCGCCCCGACGGTCACCGACACGAGTGCGATGAGAATCGTGTTGGCGTACATCCTCACAAGGGGAAGCTGTTTGATCGCGCGGGTGTAGTTGTCGATGGTCAGCGTGTTCAGGGACCACGGGTTGCCCAGGATGCGGTCACTGGGCTGGAACGACAACAAGACGATCCACAGCAGTGGCAGCACAATGAGGAAGATGACAATGTAGGCGGCAATCCCCGCCGCCCATAGCGATCGCCGCGCTCGCCCGGGGCGCGTACGCGGGGTGAGAGGGGACCGGCGCGGCGGCGCGACCTGGCGACCAAGGCCGTTCTCGAACCCTGAGATCGTGGTCATGTCACTCGCCCCTTCCGCGCCGCATGAGGGTCAGGTAGCCACCCGAGATGACAGCTCCAAGCAGGAACACGATGATCGCGATGGCCATGCCAGGCCCATACTTCTGATTGGTGAAGGTGACGAAGTACATGTAGCTCACGAGGGTCTCCGAGCGGTGCACGGGGCCGCCGCCGGTGAGCATGTAGACCAGCTCAAAGATCTTCATGACGTTGGTCACCAAGAGGATCGTGACGATGGCGAACGTCTCTCGCATCATCGGAATGGTGATGTACCGAATGCGTTGCCAGGCCGTGGCGCCGTCTATCTGACTGGCCTCGGTAACGTCATGCGGTTGAAGCTGCAGCCCCGCGTAGAAAATCGTCATCGCGAATCCGATGCTGCTCCAGATGAACACGAGCGCGATCGCGTACGGCGTCAGGGTGTTGCCGCCGATCCACTGCGCACCTGGAAGGCCCACGGCCTCTAACACGCGATTCAGCAACCCGATCCGAGGATCGAGGATGAACACCCAGATCAGACCGACGAGGATCGGAGCGACGATCGCCGGGCCGAACGCCAGCGCCCGCAGCGCTCCCGCGCCCGCGATCCGCTGGCGAAGGAGCAGTGCCAGAGCGAACGATGCCGGCACCAGGATGCCGACGCCGACGACCAGGATGATGAACGTGTTGACGACTGCACGCCAGAAGAACGGGTCGGTCGTGAACAACATCAGGTAGTTGTGCAGACCGACGAAATGCGCCTGGCCGAAGCCAGCGAAGTCTGTCAGGCTCACCCAGGCCGCGTACAGCACCGGCCAAACGATGAATCCCGTGAAGAAGACGAGTCCGGGAAACAACAGCAAGCAGATCTTCCAGCGGGCGCTGATCCAGGTCATCGGATCCCTCGTTCAGGCTGGCGTTGGTCGCCAGTTGACGTGCGGTCAGGTCATCGGCGGCCGGGCGCCGCGGGGGGGCGGGGCACCCGGCCGCCGACTGCTACTTGGACTGCAGCGCAGCCTGCACCAGGTCGACCGCCTGCTGCGGGCTCAGCTGGTTCTGAATCACTCCGTAGATGCTGTCGTACATCGCGTTGGCTACTGCCGTCGGCACGAGCAGATCAGGCTGCGAGACCGGGCTGGACACCCCGGGTGCCGAGGCGGCGTCCAGCGCCGCCTTCAAGGCGCTCTGCTTGCTGGGATCGAGCTGCGCCTTGTAGTCGGTGACGGGAGGCTGGCCGTTGTCGACAAGGATCTGCTGAGCCTGGTCGCTGTAGTAGAACTTCAGGAACCGGGTGACTGCGTCGAGCTTCTTCGGGTCGTTGGCCACCCTGTGATCGACGACCAGTGGAGCCGAGGCCACGTTCATGATGATGTTCTGGTTACCGACACCGTCAGAGAACTCGGCGCCCTTCCAGAAGGTCACATCACTGGCGATGGATGAACTCTGGATCGCGCTGGACGCCCAGACACCGGCATCGAGCATGGCCGCCTTGCCGTTGACGAACTGGTCGACAGCCTGCTGGTAGGTCTGCGTCGACACGTTCGAGGCGAATGCGTCGGCGTCACGCAGCTGAGCGATGTGCTGGTACATCTTGAGGAAGTCGGGGTTGTTGTAGGACTGCGAGCCGTCAAGCAGCCCCGCGACCTTCTGGCTGAACCCGAACCGCTCGAGCCAGACCAGGAACGACCAGCAGCTGAACGAGGACTGATTCGCGCCGTCGGAGATGGTCACGACGCCCGCGTCGTGCAGCGTCTTGGCGACGTTGAGCAGGTCGTCGAACGTGGTGGGCACCGCCAGGTTGTGCTGCTTGAGGATCGCGGTGTTGATCCACAGCCCGGTGAGCAGCCCCTGATAGGGCACCCCGTACGTGATGCCGCCCGCCGTGAAGTTCTCCTCGGTCGCCTTGGCGAGGTGGCTGCCAACACCGGTGTCCTTGAGGATCGAAGACAGGTCCAGCAGGCGGTTGGCCTTGACCATGTCTTCGGCCGTCGACTTGTAGACCCAGAAGATGTCCGGCAGCGTGTCGCTCTGCGCCGCGATCGTCAGGTCTTGCAGGTGCTCGGCCACAGCCTTGCCGCTCACCTGGACGGTGACATCCGGGTTCGCGGCCTCGAAGGCCTTCACGATGGCCCAGGTCGCCGGATCTGCCGTCTGGACATCAGGGTTCTGCAGGGACAGCGAGATCGACACCGATCCGGCGGCGGGCGACCCGCCTCCAGTGGTGCTAGTCCCCGTGCTACCCCCGCTGGAACACGCGGCGAGGGTCAGGACTGCGGCGGTGCCGAGCGCGACTGGCGCAACAAGGCCTCTCCGACGCGAACGAGCCGAGCGGGCGAACATGTCATCTCCTTCGATGGGCAATGGCCTCAGGAACCTCGGATCGAAACGTTTGCGCGAATCGATTGCCCGGAACGCTACGACTGCGGCCCAGCGGTGTCAATCGGGTCGCCGCGAGCTGCGGTCTAGCGGAGGTGGTCTTCGGTGGAGCTTCGCAGCTCGATCGTCTGACGCAGCCGCAGCATCCGCGGCGCACCAGCGGGCGTGCGCAGCCGCTCCAGCAGCATGTTCACCGCGGCGCTGCCCATCTCGAAGGCCGGTTGGCGCACGGTGGTGATGGCGGGCTTGAACAGATCGGAGTGCGCGAAGCCGTCGAACGTTGCGAACGCGATGTCGCCCGGGATCAGAAGTCCCTGGTCCCGGATGGCCTCGAGGGCATCGACGGCCAACGGGGTACTGGCCGCCACGACGCACGAGACTGAGCCCGTGCGAAGCGCCTCACGCAGGCCGGCCGCTCGCTCCGCGGGGTCCCGTCCTTCCAGGATTACCTGGTCAGGTCTGCAGTCGGCCGTCGCGTCCAGGAAGCCGTCGCAGCGTTCCCGCATGGTCGGCACCCTGGTATCGCCGGCAACGAGCAGCAATCTGCGGTGCCCTCGTTCAAGCTGGTGGGCCACCAGTCGACGCATCGACTCCCGGTTGTCCGCGCTGACCTGGTCGAACGGCGTGTCGTCGTAGAGCCGATCGAGGAGCACCGCGGGCACCTGGGCGTCCACGATGCTGTGGATCACGGAGGGTGCCGAGGCGGGACACCGGGCCAGAATGAGGCCGTCCACACGACGTCCCAGCAATGTGCGCACGGCGCGCAGCTCACGGTCGGGGTCTTCGCCCGAGTTGGCCAGGAGCAGTGTCATGCGGTGGGTGTCGGCCGTCTGCTCCACGCCGTGGACCATCTCGGCGAAAGCCGGCTCGCTGGCGTCAGAGACCACCAGGCCGATGGAGTCGGTGCGCGCCCTCCGCAGCGCGCGCGCGACGGCGTCCTGGTGATAGCCGGTACGTGCGATTGCCTCGACGACCCGGCGTCGGGTGGCCTCCTCCACGGGGCGTGTCCCGTTCAGGACGTGCGACACCGTGGACGTCGAGACGTGCGCCAGCCGCGCGACGTCAACCATCGTGACCATGTAGACCGCTCAATCGTTTCGACACCCGCTCACGCGAGCCCTCGTCGGGAGGATGCCTCGGCCACCGTACCCGACGTGCTGGTCTTGCGCTTGGACCGGTCGCGTGCGTTAGTGTGGCGACCCAACGCAATCGTTTCGATGGCGCGACTGCCGAGGAGAGGCGACGATGACTGACTCCACCAACCCGGGCGGCATGCTTGGCGACCTGACGCGCCACCGGCGCGGACGCACGGCGCGCGCATCGAGCTTCGACCAGTCGGGGCGCAATCAGGACAACTGGATCGTCATGCCTGGGCAGGAGCGCACGCTCGCGGATCTCGAGGGCCCCGGCTTCATCACCCACATCTGGATGACGCAGTCGTGCCGCATCCAGCCAGGTCCGGGCCAGATCCCACCCGAGGTCGTCGGGGTACCGATGCTGGAGATCCACAACGCGCTCGGCGTCAGCTGGGAGGTGGTCGACCCGGACTACTACCGCAAGGTGCTCCTGAAGATCTACTGGGACGACCAGGAGACCCCCAGTGTCATCGCGCCGCTCGGCGACTTCTTCGGCCTGATGAACTCCTTGTCCGGCTCGTACGAGTCGCTGCCGCTGTCCGTCTCCGCCAAGGAAGCCGAACTGCACACCTTCGGCGGGAGCGCGGCCTTCAACAGCTACTTCCGGATGCCGTTTGCACGCCGGGCACGGATCGTCGTGGAGAATCAGAACGACATCCCTTACCTCCAGTACTTCTACATCGACTACGAACTGTCCCCGGATCCCCTGCCGGCCGACGTCCTGTATTTCCACGCGCACTGGCGCCGTGCACTGCCAAATCAGGGATGGGCCCCAGATCTGCAGGCCAACAGCATCGAGACCACGATCCCGAACCTCGACGGGGTCGCCAACTACGTCGCGCTAGAGACCGAGGGGACCGGCCACTACGTCGGCTGCACTTTGGCCGTGCGTCACTTCCAAGGCTCTTGGTGGGGCGAGGGCGACGACATGATCTTCATCGACGACGACACCTGGCCACCCAGCCTGCACGGCACCGGCATGGAGGACTACTTCGGGCACGCGTGGGGCATGCAGCACAACGCCTACCTGTTCAACGGGACGATCGTGCATGAGGAGGACGTCCCGGGCTTCCACCACAGCTACCGGTTCCATCTTGTCGACCCCATCAGGTTCGAGCGGCGGATCAAGGTGACCTTCGAACACGGTCACGCCAATCACCTGTCCGACGACTGGTCGTCGACGGCGTACTGGTACCAGACGCTGCCCTCGCCAGTCCTGACCGTCCCCGGCGTCGCGCAGCGGCTGCCGCTACGCCCGATCGACCACGTCGTTCACGCACCGCTTCCTGAACTCAGCGACACCCAGCGCGCCGCCCGGGCCGCGGCAGCCGCCCGGATGGAACGGTTCGTCGCAGCGCGGGATGCCGTGCGCGAAGAGCGACGCCTCGCCGTCGATGAGTGGGAGCGCAACAACACCGAGATTGCCCGCGCTGTGCGGCGCGCCTACGACAAGAGCGGACTATGACCATGCGCCCCCAACTGCACCTGACTCCGCGCACCGGCTGGATGAACGACCCGCACGCGATCACCTGGCACGATGGCCGTTACCACGTCTTCTACCAGTACGTCCCTGATCGCCTGACATGGGGCTCGAACTGTCACTGGGCACACGTGACCAGCCCGGACCTGCTGGGCGACTGGCACGACGAAGGAGTCGCCCTGGCGCCCGGGGACGGGGACGACGGCATCTGGACTGGCAGCCTCGTCATCGGCGACGACGGTCGGGCACGGATCTTCTACACCTCGGTCGTCGAGCCCAACCTGGGCATCGGCCGGGTGCGGACCGCCGTTCCCGCCGACGACGGCTGGACGCAGTGGCGCAAGGGCCCCGTCGTGGTCGAGGCACCCAGTGACCTAGATCTGGTGGCGTTCCGCGATCCGTTCGTCCAGCGGGACGGCGACGGCTGGCGCATGCACGTGGGTGCCGGCACAACCGACGGCACAGCGCTCGCTCTGACGTGGACATCGAGCGACCTGGACCACTGGCGCTACGCGGGCATCGCACTGCAGCGCTCGACCCAGGAACGTGATCCGGTGTGGACTGGCGCGCTGTGGGAATGCCCTCAGCTGATCGAGGTCGACGGGCATGCCGTGATGGTCAGCTCGGTGTGGTCCGACGACGTGCTCTACTACGCCGGCTACGCCATCGGGAGCTTCGAGGGCACCCGCCTGGTCGCCCATGGCTGGGGCCAGGTCAGCTTCGGCGACTCCTACTACGCCCCGTCGTTCTTCCGTGACCGGGAAGGCCGACCCTGCCTCACCTTCTGGATGCGGGGCGTTCGTGACGAGGAGGCCGGTTGGGCCAGCTGCCACAGCATCCCCTACCTCCTGTCGGTGCGGAATGATCGTCTATGGCTTGAGCCGCACCCGAACGTGACCGACCGCATCCCAGACCAGCCCGCCGACTCGGCGTCTGGGGTGCTGGTCGCGGCCCTTCGGTGGCAGACGGCACAGGGCAGGCTCCAGATCGAGACCACCGGTACCGCGGTCGCTGAGATCGAGGTCACCGACTCGGTCCTGGTGCTGCGACGCCGCGGAGCCGCCGACCAGGTGATGCCGATCGAGGACTCCGAGTTTCTGCTCGTCCTCGATGGGCCGGTCCTCGAGATCTGCGCGTCAGGTCGAGTGATCGGCGGCGCGATCGAACCGGCGAGCGCGGTTCGTGACGCGAGCGGTCAGCTTGTCGCGGGCGCGGTTGGAACGCAGCCTCGCCTCGCCACGCTGGGGTGATCGAAGCCCGGGTGGGCGCCGGAGCCCGGCTGCTCGCGGTTCGAGCATCGGTGCTGGATGGTCAACGACTGCGGTGCGGCCACGGCCGACAGTCAAGGCGGGAGGGATGGCGTCCATGTCCCTCAAGCCCCTGCACAGTGGTCACCGCCCAACCCGGCTCGGCCCCTGGCTCGCAACGCTTGTCGTTGTGCTCGCACTGACACGCGGATGTGGTCCGACTAGCACTCGCGACCGTGGAGATCCCGAGACCGGCGGGGTCGGGGACCACGCCGTCCGCGTCGAGGCCTACGCCGTTGGCGGGTCAACGGGCGAGGCCCGCGAATGCTGGGCCCGCTACGCCGGGGCGCCCACCCCACCGGCGCGGTGAGTGCGCAGCTTGCGTTCGCTGGTGGTGAGGTCGTCGGGCGGATCTGTGACGCGTGCCTCCGCGATCATCACAACGGTCGCCGCGCATCTGCCGCCGGTAGCGTCGGAAACTGCATGTGAGGTTCGCCTTGATACCAGTAGGCGGTAGTGGCTATGTCGTCCGCACGCTCGAACAACTGCGACCCGTCATGACCGATTTGCTGGAGGGTGACCCTGAGATCGCGACGGAAACGAATCGGGTCGGGCAGATGCCATCGGTACAGTCCGTGCATCGGCGGCATCGCCGTCGAGTAGGGCGAGTGCCGAGTTCGGTCGATCGTCTCGCGTTGTGGGTAACCGAAGTACGGGCCGCTGTAGCTCTGGACTTCCGGCTCGGCGACTCGGTCAAGGCGATCCTGGAACGCCCAGGCACCCCCCACGTAGTCTTCGAGGCCGGTGCCCGCAATCGTCGGAAGCGGTCCGTCACCGTCGAGGAAGAACTTGACCTCGCCTTCACCCCACCAGAAGCGCCCCAGAGCCGTCAGCGCAATGAATGTGCCAACGTATGCCCCCGAGCCGACGACGCCATCGAGGATGATGTGATCTTCGCCGAGGGATGGCCGTGAACGCCGCCATTGCGCGTGAAAGCGCCCAGCATCCTCGCCAACCTGATCGCCGCGCGAGTAGTCGATTTGGAAGAAGACCGCCTCGAGGTCTGCCGGGTGCTCGCTCGTCAGTGTGATGCGGGCTGAACGGCGGAACGGCATCGGGAAGTAGCAGTTCATGCCACCGGTGGGTGCCACCACGATCGGTGTCGACGTCACAAGCGCGCGAGTGCCGAATCCGTTGCAGAAGAAGTCTCCGACGGGGACTTCGACCGACGGGTGCGTCTCGCCGTCCCAGAACATCCGCAGCACGAGGTCACGTAGTACGAACGGGCCGGCTGGCGTGCGGTCCGGCACGGTGATCCAGATGTGTCGGATCACGCCTGGCCCGTCGATCTCGGCCAGCACGGCACTGTCCCCGGAGGCCAGCGGGATGAAGGCGCGCCCCTTCCGCCCTGGGCCGAGCGCAGAGGCGGCTGAGCCGGCCGAACCGCGGGCGCCCGTAGGGTTCTCGGCATTGATCGAGCGACTCTCGGTGTCCGTGATGCTGGCGAAGTCCGGCAGCGGCATCTCGCTCCTCAGAAGGATTCACGAAGGACGGGTGGACAAAACACCCGCTGGACGGTCTCCCCACCACCACCGGCCAAACGGTCGAGCAGTGCACGCACGCCAAGAACGCCGATGTCGTACTGGGGAAGGGCAACGCTCGACAGAGCCGGCCGGAGATGCGCTGCAATGACCTCTTGGTCATCAAATCCGATCACCGCCAGGTCGTCAGGAATCCGCAGGCCGGCTTCCTTGACCCGCTCATACAGCCCCATTGCGACTCGGTCGTTGTAGCAGAAGACCGCCGTAGGCCGGTCAGCGAGCTCCAGGAGCTCGCCGGCCGCGTCGTAGCCGCCTTCCTGCTCAGGGAATGCTGTGAAGAGCAGGGCGTCATCTATTTCGATGTCGGCCGCCCGGAGGGCCAGACGGTAGCCCTCAAGGCGGCCCACGGTCGAAGGGGCGTCCTCGGTGGAGTTGATGAAGGCGATGCGCCGGTGACCCCGGTCGATCAGCAGGGATGTTGCTGTCTCGCCACCGCGCACCTCGTCTGGAATGACCGAGCAACTGCCGGGCGCCCGCGACAGACAGTTGACGAAGACGGTGGGGACGCCCTCGAGGGCCGCGGGCGGGTCGACTTCGCGGTGATACCAGGTTGAGAACAGCACCCCGGAGGCGCGGTGGTCGATCATCATCTGGATCGCCTCTTCGGTGGCGTCCGGATCGGCATCGGTGTCGGCCACGAGAAGGACGTAGCCGTGTCGCCGCGCCTCCTCTTGAGCGCCCCGGATGATCTTGCCGGCGAACGGGGTGGTGGCGATCGCATCCGAGACGATCCCGATGAACGACGAGGATCCGCGCACGAGGCTCTTGGCCAGTGCGTTCGTCCGGTAGCCGAGTTCGTTGACTGCCTGCAGTACCCGCTGTCGGGTGGCCTCGCTGACACGTGATTCGGTCTTCTCGTTGACGACCAGGGACACCGTGGCCATCGACACGCCGGCCCGCTGGGCCACGTCGCGCAGCGTGACGACTGGTCGCGGCAGGGAGGTGCCGTCCATGGGCGTGTTTGGTGTCGTCATGGCAACCATTGTGGCGATCCGGGCCTCAGCCCTTGCTCGCCCCGCTCTCGATGCCCTGGATGACCGCGCGGTTGAGCACCAGGAACACCAGCAGCAGCGGCGTGATGGTGACGCACACGGCTGCGAACGTCGCGGTCCAGTCGACCTTGCCCATCGCGCCGATGTAGTTCTGCAGGCCCAGTGGGATCGTCTTCAGTCCGTCGGAGAGGACGAAGGTGTTCGCGAAGATGAAGTCATTCCAGATGAAGATGCTGTTCACGAGGACCACCGTCACGATGGTGTTGATCGACAGCGGCAGGGTGATCCCGAAGAAGATTCGGTACGGCCCGGCGCCGTCGAGCGACGCCGCCTCATAGGCCTCGCGCGGGACGTAGCCGAAGAACGAGCCGAACAGGTACACGGACATCGGCAGGGCGAAGGCCGCCAGCGGCAGGATCATCGATCCGTAGGTGTCAAGCAAGCCCACACGCGAGTAGTCGATGAACAGCGGCACCAGCGCGATCTGAACTGGCACGACGATGCCCAAGAGGAACACCGCTCGCACCGCACCGCTGAACCGGAACCCGAGAACGGTGATCGCGTAGGCCGCCATCATTCCTAGCGCGACGATCAGCAGGTTCGCCCCGAAGGTGACGATAAGGCTGTTGACGATGTTGCGACCGAGGTTCCCGACGCGAAACGCCCGCACGTAGTTACCGAGTGTCACCGACGCCGGCAGCGCGAATGGGTTGCCCTCGGTGTAGTCCTGCTCCGTCCGCACACTGGTCAGAAAGAGCCAGAGCAGTGGGTAGACCTGGACCGCCACGATGAGACCTATGAGCGCACGTGACAGCACGATGAACGGGCTGACCGGACGACGGCGGCGCTGCACCACTGGATGTGCTGCGCTGAGCGCGGTCATGACTGGTCCCTCCGTCGCAGGAGCAGGAAGATGAGGGCCACTGCGACCAGGCACTCCACCACGATGAACACCGAGATTGAGCTGGCGTATCCGTAGTCGGTGCTGGTGAATGCCGTCTTGTACATGTAGGTCGTGAGCAGCTCGGAGGACTGTCCCGGCCCGCCGTTGGTCAGCAGGTAGGGAATGTCGAAGCCCCGCAGGTCGTACGTGACGGCCATGATGAGGGTGGTGATCCAGACCGGCCGGATGTAGGGGAACCGGATTGCAGTGAAGACCCGCCAACGCGAGGCCCCGTCAAGGCGGGCGGCCTCTTCGAGCTCTGTCGGCACAGCGAGCAGTGCGGCGTGCAAGATCAACATGTACAGACCGGTGAAACGCCAGCCCTCGGGAATCGAGACGGCCGCCAGGACGGTGCGAACGTTGGACAGCCAAGGCTGCTGAAGCTGTCCGAGCCCGACCCCGTGCAACAGCTGGTTGAGCAGGCCTTCGGGTTGCACGGAGTAGATGCGTTGGAAGAGGAACGCGATCGCAACCGTGGAGATCACTGCTGGCAGCAGGTACAGAGTCTTCACGACGGCATGGCCACGGGTAAGCGTGAAGAGCAGGTTGGCAACCAGCAGCGCGCCGCCAATCTGTATGACGAGGCTGATGGCCACGTAGATCAGCGTGTTGGTGAACGCCTGCCAGAAGATGTCGTCGCCGACGAGCAGCCGGACGTAGTTCGCGGTACCGACGAACGTTGGGCTGGTGGTGCCGTCCCAACTGAAGAAGCTCAGGAAGAGCGACTGGAGGATGGGCAGCAGGACCGCGATCCCGTAGATGAGGAGCGGCGGCAACAAGAAGACGAGGACTGAGAGTCGGGATCTGCTGGGAAGCATGTTGACCTCCGGGTGGGGGCCGTCGCCGGCCCCCACCCTCGTCGGTTCAGCCGAAGAACTTCGGAGCGTTCTGCTTGATCGTGGAGTCCATGGTGGCGATGAACTCGTCGGTCGTCGTGTTGCCCTGCGCCAGGAGCACCAGTTCCTGCTGCAGGCGGGTGTTCGATGTCGGGTCGAGCTGCGTGTCCCACGGCATAGCGAGCTTGGTTCCGACCTCATTCGCGGCATCGAGCGCCTTCTGGTAGAGCGGGGTCGCGTTCGCGGGCACGGCCGTCGTCACACCGGTCACCGGAACTAGAGCGCCTCCCTGCGCAGCCAGGGTGAAGAAGTGGTCCAGCGCGTACTTCAGGAAGTCGCGGACGAGAGGGTCGTAGGTAGCTGCGTTGACCGCCATGCCGATGCCGGAGCTAGTCACGTACTCGTTGGCAGCCGTGACGGAGTTGGCCACCGTCGGCAGGGTGAAGAAGTCGATGTCGTTGCGCACGGTCGGCGACAGGTTGGTCGTCGCCAGGCTGCTCAGCTCCCACGTCCCGATGTTGTAGATCGCGGCGTGACCCGACGTGAACAGCGCCTGGGCATCGGCGTAGCCGGTGGAAGAGAAGTCGCTGGCGAAGCAACCGTTCGAACCCAGGTCACTGACCCACTGCACGGCAGCCTTGCCCGTCGAGTCCGACAGAAGGTTGTCGGCCTTCTTCAGACCCTTGATGTAGTCCGGACCGGCCAACCGGAACGGCTGGTAGGCGATGTACCGCTCGAGCGGCCACTGGTCTTGACCATCCAGCGCGATCGGAGTCACGCCGGCCGCCTTGAGCTTCGCGCAGATGGCTGGCAGCTGGTCCAGGCTCGTCGGGACACTGACGCCGGCCTTGCTGAACAGGGCCTTGTTGTACCAGAAGAACTCCGGCTGGTACTCGAACGGGATCATGTAGAGGCTGCCGTCGTCGAATCGCTGATAGTTCAGCGCGCCAGGACGGAACTCGTCGTACAGGCCGATGCTCTTCAGCAGTGCTGCAGCGTCGACCATCCTCCCCTGGGAGGCGAGCTTCTGGGCGAACGGTGTCGCGTCCGTGTCGAACAGCTCCGGCAACTTGTTGGCAGCGGCCAACGTCTCGTACTTCTGGATGTAAGACGGCCTGTCAGGGGTGGTGATGAGGTTCAGTTGGAACCCGGGGTGCGACTGGGCATACTCCGACGCCAGCTGCTGCATGATCTTGACGACGGCACCGTCGGCCGGGCGGGACAGCAGCCAGGAGATGGCCCGGGGCTTGATCTCGCCTGTGGGATTGACGCCGGCGGGCGTGCTGGGCGTGCCGCCGGCCGAGGCGCCGGAACAGGCCGCGAGTGCGGCGATCGCGACGGCGGAAACTGCGGCGGTAAGGAACCTCTTCATTGCGCTTCCTTCCTTGTGGTTTCTGAACGAACGGAGACGGTGGGATTGCCGAACGTGGCCCGTCCTTCGCCGACGAACAGCCCGAGATGGCCGGCGCGCCGGTCGTACAGGCGCGTGCTGAGCACGACCGACTCGTCCACGGTGACGACACAGGCGGTGTCGTCGACCACGACGTCGAGGTGATGCGGGCCCGCGGGCAACGGGCACGATCGCTCGAGCTCGACCACGTGCGGCACGTCGCCAGAGATCTGCCACTGCATTGCGCCGGTGCGCCGCCGCGGCCAGCGATCAAAGACCACTCGATGGCGGTGCGGCTCGAGTCGGATGATGTACGAGGTGTCGCCGTCGCTCGACGAGCGCAGCAGGACCCCGCACTCCCTGGTGTCTTCGCTGAGCTCAAGATCGACCCGTAGGGCGAACGCGCTCGGCATCGCCGCGTCGCTGACGGCGGCCCAGTAGCCGTTCGGAGTGCCAGCGGCGAGCTCGTCCTCAGTCAGCGACCGGCCCGACATCGCGTCGTGCCAGCTTGTCGCCAACGGTTCGTTGAACGGGCGCAGCACCTCCGGTGGCATCCGGAAGCGCAGGGTTCCATCGTCCGCTTGCTGCGCCTCCAGAACGGACATCGTGCCGGCCCACTGCCACGGCCCGTCATCGACGTCCCCTTCTCGGGTGGCGATCCACCCGACGAAGAAGCGCCGCCCGTCACGTTCGACGGACTTGGCCGCGTAGAAGGCGCGGCCGTCGATCGTGTCGCGCTCGGGCACCGACCAGGGTCCTTCTGGGCTGCGTGCGATGCGGTACCGGGCGGTGAACGACTCGGAGAACTCGGAGTAGACCAGGTACCACCAGCCGTTCCATTCGAAGACGTCGGGGCATTCGTGGGTGATGTAGCGACGTGGATCCCAGAACGGCTGAACCACCTGCCAGGTCGACAGGTCTGATGACCGCAGTTGCGCGATGACCCCTCGCCGACGGCTCGGTCCCCGGTCATGACGCGCGGCGAGAACCATCCTCCACTGGTCCTCGCCGGGGACACGGAAGACGTAGGGGTCGCGCCAGTCGCCAGGCTCATAGCCCTCCGGCGCGCCGAAAGTGTCGGTCGGCACCTTCTCCCACCGAGACGGATCGCCGCCGGAGACGGCGTGCATCACCACCTGAAGCGGAGTCACGCCGTCGGGGCCGATCCTTGCCGGATTGTGTCCCGTGTAGAACATGTGCAGCCGCTCGCCGTCCGCGATCACACTGCCGGTGTAGGCGTTGAAGTCCGCGGCATGCGGTCCGCCTGAGGCGAGCACGGGACCGAGGTCTTCGAAGACGACAAAGTCGTCAGTGACGACCAGGCCCCACGCGGTCCCCGACCCGGCGTTCTCGCGGATCTCATGCAGATAGAACAGGTGGAACCGGCCCCCGTGCACGAACGGGATCACGTCGCCGACGAAGCCAACGCTCGGCTGGAAGAAGGTGGCCGCAGCCTCGGTCCGCGGTACGACCGTCATGGTCCGATCACTCCATCGTGAGTCCGGTCAAACGTTTGACGGCGGCCAGTAAACCAGCGCCTGCCAGGCTTCGTCAAACGTTTGACCTCGCGGCGGGCGCGGCAGTCTGGTGCCGGTTTGAGACGTGAGGGCCGGTGGTGGTCGGTGACTACCCCGGTTGTGCGCGATCGGCTTGAGGGTCGCCGGTGTCACGCCGGCCCGACACCTCACCGGTCGGATGCGAGGGCACTGACCTTCTTGGAGGAGCTGGACTCCAGCGGGTACAGGCGAAGGGGTCCCTGCCCTGCCAGCCGCACAGTGACGGTGGGAGGGATCCCTGGCAGCGGTGCGGCGAACACTCCGGCCGTGGCGAAGACTTCCACGATCGGACCGTCGAGGAGCACTCGGACGCGTTCGTCAACGAGCGGAAGGGTCCACGTCTCCTCGCCCACCCGGATTTCGAGCGTCCCGTGCGCCGCTGTGCATCGCACCAGTTCGATGCCCCCGAAGCCCGCCACAGTGAGGCTATCGCCGACCGATGCGGTCCAGTCGAGGTCGAAGAGTGGACCGACCTCCGCCTCGGAGATGCCGTCGGGACCGAACACCAGGGCACCTGTGCGCAACCGCGCTATGGCGTGGTGGGGCTCGGCGATGACTCGGTCGCCCTCGATCCGCAGGGCGTGCGGCACGCTGTGGGCGCTGGCCCAGCCCGCCGTGACATCGTCGACCCCACGCAGCCAGTAGATGATCCCGCGGCTGCCGTCAGGCTCGGCGTACGCAGATCCCGCGTAGTACGAAGGGCCATACGTGAGCCGTGCCCAAGATCGAGCTTCGAAACGGCCCTCGACGAGCGTGCCGATCGCGTACGCCTCGTAGTGCGGCACGAACGGCTCCCACACCGACACGGTGAGCACCCAGAGGTCACCGATTCGGAACAGCTGTGGGCATTCCCAGACCGCGCCGGTCCACACCGGACCGGCCTCGTCCTTGTGCCGCACCAGCACGGGTCCTGTGTGGTCCCAATGCTGCAGGTCGTCCGAGACGTACCCAAAGGCCAGGGCGGTGCCGTCAGCCAAGCCGGCGCCAACGATCATGCGCCACCGGTCGCCCTCCGCGAACACCTGCGGGTCGCGGAAGACGACGACGTCCGCCGCCGGGGGCGCGGGGACGACGATCTCACCCTTGAGCCATGCCTCCCACCCGTCGTCACACGCCAGCGCGGTTCGAATCCGCCCGACTTGGACGTCTGCTTCCAGCACCGAGGTGTAGAAGATGACGGCCGCCTCGTCGGGTGGGCACACGAGACTCCCCGACCACACGCCGAAGTCCCCGTCGCCCGGCGCGAGCGCGACCGCCACTTCTGTCCAGTGCAACCCGTCCGGGCTGGTCGCGTGGCCCCAGGCTGCCTGTGCACTCCACGTCGTCGTACCCGGAGCGAACTGGAAGAAGAGGTGGTACAGGCCGTCGCGGAAGGTCAGGCCTAGCGGGTCATTGACCCAGCCGGATCGGGGTGTGAAGTGGATGCTTGGTCGAAGGACTTGATCGATGGGCTTCACGCAGTGCTCATCCCAGCCGAGGCCGCCTTCGCGCAGCGGGCGACCGAGGCCCGGTCGACCAACCGACAGGGCATCAGTACCGCATCGGCAGCCGGCGGATCCGTGGCCGATCCGTCGGCGGTGTCGCCGGCAAGCTGCCGCGCCAACGCGTCGACCGCCCAGGCGCCCATCTCGTAGTGCGGGAGGCCCACCGTCGTCAGGCCGGGAAAGAGACTGACGGCGATCGGGTTCTGGTCGTCGAACCCGATGACCGAGACGTCATTGGGGATGCGCAGGCCACGTTCAGCCAACGCGCGGTAGACGCCCATGGCCATACGGTCGTTGTAGGCGAAGATCGCCGTCGGCTGACCGCCGGCCGCTAGGAGTGTCGAGGCTGCCGCGTACCCGCCCCACGCCTCCGATTCGGCATTCGCCATCAAAGCCGGATCCACGGCGATACCGGCCTCCGCCAGGGCGTCGAGGTAGCCGAGCCGGCGACCGCGGGTCGCCGGCACGCCCTCGACGTCCCCCGCGAAGGCAATCCGACGATGGCCCGCCGCCAGGAGGGTCCGCACGGCGTCGGCGGCGCCACGCCGCTCGTCGGGCACGACCGAGGCCAGCTGGCCCTTGCGGTCGGCGGCGCCAATGAGCACAGCCGGTACCTCGCGGAGCTCCTCGGGTGGCGAAACGACGTCGTGGAACACCGTCGCGTAGATGATGCCGTCGACATGCCGGTCCAGCAGCGCCAGGACGTCGTTACGTCGCTCGTCGAGGTCAGCCTGGAGCGCGGAGTTGATGATCGCCAGCGTCAGGTTGTGACGACTGGCGGTCTCCTGCGCTCCGAGGATGATCCGACCGGCGTGCGGAGTGGCGGCGATCTCTTCGGTCAGCAGTCCGATCATCCCGGTGCTGCGGGTGCGCAGACCTCGCGCCATGGGGTTCGGCTGGTAGTTGAGGCGCCCGGCGACCTCCTTCACGCGTGCCCGTGTGTCCGGGTGGATGCGGGCGTTCGGGTTGTCGTTGAGGACATGCGACACCGTTGTCAAGGAGACGCCCGCCTCCTTGGCGACCTCGCGGATGCCGATACGTCGCGTCATGGTCCTGCTCACCTCCTCACCAGGAACGACGCGTACCGCGAGCGGACCTGCGCTAAGACGCTAGACCCGCACGTCACCGTGCGACGAGCACCCTGGGGCATCATCTCGTCGGCCTTGCTCGGCACTTCCCCGCAGTATCCGCCTCTGCGCCGGCGCCCGGTCCATGCGGGGCCCGTCGTCCACGTGGACGGATCCGCTCTGCATGTGGACCGTGCCCGACCACGCTTCGTCGCCCAACGACGTCGCGCCAAGATCATGCGAGGCGATTCGGGATCGCAGGCGTGGGCCTGAAGGCATTGGCGCTCCGGTCGATGACGACCTGATTGTCGTCTCCAGAGTCCAGCACAGTATTGGCCACGGAGGCCGCGTCGACGAGGACGGTGGTGACCGGCAGTCGACCATCGGCTCCCGTCGTCAGCAGGGCGGCGACCTGCGCGGAGAACGACGAGTCGCTGGCCTTGGCTCGGATGTCGCTGGCGACCACATGGTTGTTCGCCACGTAGTTGCCACTACCCGCAGCCAGACGCATGATCACGGGAGCCGTGCCCAATGGCTTGATTGTCCCGGCGTCAACGGTCTCCGAGAAGTGGTTGGCGATGACGGAGTTGCCGTCACCCTCGATGCGGAGCAGACCAACCGAGTCGTCGAGCCCGTTGTCGATCCCCCGGAACGGCGCCCACGGTTCGTTGTCACGCAGGAAGTGGTTTGCGGCCACCAAGTTCTCTGAGCTGCCGCCGGTGAGCGCCACCATGCCGGGGTAGAACGAGTGCAGCCGGTTGCCAGTGACGCTCGACCGGGTCACTCCGACGAGTTCGACGCTGCTGGCGCCGCGGGGGAACACGTTGTTCGCCGCGACGAGGAGCCCGCCGTGATTCTCGGCGTAGATCGAGTGCCCGTGGAAGCCCGCCCCGACAAGGTTGTCGGTGATCTTGGATGCCTGCCCCCAGCCGCGCAGCTCGATGCAGCTGCCGCATTCGGCGATGAAGTTGTCGTGGATCGACAGCGCGTCGGCGTTCCAGATCGTCAACCCATGCTCGAGGTAGACGAGGCCCATTCCGGTGATGCGGAACGAGTCGTTGGCTCCCGCGACGTGGATGCCGGTCTTGCCGTTCCGGTAGGTGTTCTCGGGGATCGTCTCGGAGCCATCCGCCTCGAAGTGCAGCCCGTCGATGCAGAAGTTGGCGAACTCGACCGAGCTGATCCGAGGGTCTCCGGCTCGCTCGACATAGAACGCGGCCGCAGCCGACTCCTCCGCGCCGTCGTCGCATGGGAGGTCGACGATCACCCGACTGCCCCCGGGCCACAGCTCGTGCAGGTCGGGCCACTCGTCCTCGGGCACGTTGAAACGGATGCTCGAGGAGGTGAAGCCATGCCCGGAGCCCTCGATCCGCAGGTAGCTGATGTCGATTCGCGCCTGCGTGCGCAGGTGGTAGTCCCCGGGTGGTATGTAGATCACCGCGCCGGGCTTTCCGCCGTGCTTCACGTCGGTGGCTGTCTGTCGCTTCTTGACGTCAGCGATGATGCTGTTGATCACCTCGCCCAGGTCCTCGGTCGGATCGCCGACCGGCCACGACGTGACGTCGTAGCGGTTGTCGCTGCCCATGCCGCATTCCTCCTGATGGCCTCCGCGTCCCACTCCTGCCGCCACCGTCGGGCCCGGGATAGGCGATGGCTGGCATCGCTGTGGTTGCTCGCTCATCCCTTGACGGCGCCCAGCGTGAGTCCAGAGACGATGTGTCGCTGCAGGATGAGCGTGAGCAGGATGACGGGGATGGAGTAGAGCGCCGCGAGGGCTGTCATTGAGCCCCACTGGAGCCCGAACTGAGTCTGGAAGTTGGCGATGGCCAGCGGCGTGGTTTGGGCTCGGATGCTCGTGAGCAGGAGAGCGAACAGGAACTCGTTCCATGAGGCGAGGAACGCGAAGATCGCGGTCACGGCCATGCCGCCCGACACCACCGGTAGGACGACCCGCCAGAGCGCACCGATCCGGGTGCACCCGTCAACCTTGGCCGCCTCCTCTAGTTCGCCCGGAACCGCCTCGAAGAAGCTCGACATGAGCCAGATCGACAACGGCAGGGAGATCGTGGTGTGCGCGAGCGCGAGACCGGTCGGGGTGTCGAGCAGATGCAGGGCGGAGAGCGTGGACGTCAACGGGATGCCCACCGCGACCGGCGGCACCATGCGGGTGACCAAGGCCAACATGACGAAGAGCCGGCCGGCGCGCGTGTGAAACCGCGTGATCGCATACGCGGCGGGCACTGCCAACGCAAGCGAGATGAGCGTGCTGATGACGGCCGTGGTCAGCGAGTTGACGAACGAGGCCGGCACACCGTGCGTCGACCAGACGGTGGTGAAGTTCTCCAGGGTCCAGTGGGTCGGGAAGAAGGTCGGTGGGACGGCCAGCGTCTCGAGCGGGGTCTTGAACGAGGTGACAAGCAGGTACAGAAAGGGGACGGCGTAGAGCACGACGACGAGCAGCATCGCGGTCCAGGCCAGCGCTCGCGTCGTAGGCCGACGGAATTCGAGGACGTTCACGACTCTGCCCCCGGACGCCAGATGGTGCTGACGGCCACCACGGCCACAGCGAGCATGACCAGCAAGTACATGGTCGCCATCGCCGAGGCCAGGCCCGGCTCGCCGAAGCGGACCATGGTCCGGTAGATCAGCAGGCTCAGCGTCTGGGACGCATTCTGCGGGCCACCACCGGTCTGGATGAGAATGATGTCGAACGCCTTGGCGGCGTCGATACCACGGACGATGAGGACCACGGCGATCACCGGTCGCAGCAGCGGCACGATGATGCGGGAGAGCATCGTCCACCGCCGGGCGCCGTCGATCCGGGCAGCCTCGATCACATCCGGCGGAAGGTTCTGCAGCCCGGCGAAGAGCACCAGCGCCATGAACGCCGTCGTCAGCCAGATGTCAGGCAGCGCCACCGAGAACAGCACGATCGACGGATCGGAAAGCCACCCGACCTGGCTCGGCGAGTCCAGCAAGCCGATCCGGAAGAGCATCGCGTTGACGATCCCGGTGTTGTCGATAAGCAGGAACCGCCACAGCAGGCCTGCCACGACCGGCGCGATCATCAGGGGGTACATGAAGAAGGTTCGGAAGATCGCGGACCGCTTGCCGAGCGTGGAGAACAGCAGTGCCATCGCCAGGCCGAGCACGAACTCTGCGGTCACCACGATCAGCGTGTACGCGAGGGTCCTTCCGGCGGCGGCCCGGAAGAGGCCGTCCTTGAGGGCGTGGGTGTAGTTGCCCAGTCCGACGAAGGATCGCGGGCCGCCGGCGATCGGGGAGATGTCGTAGAAACTGTTCAGCACGAGCCGAACGATCGGCCAGGCGACGAACACAGCGAGGAACGCCGCGGCCGGCAGCAGGAGGAGGACCGCGAAGCGGCGGTCAGTGAGACGCACGGAAACCCTCTCCGATGGCAGGGGTAGGCGGGGGTCGGAAGGGGCCGAGAGCCCCGTCCACGGGATCGGTGGCCGGCCCTAGGGCCGGCCACCGATCTGCGTCATCCGAGGATGCCCTGGATCTGGGTCTTGGCGTCGTCGAGCAGCTTCTGGTTGTCCTGCCCGGGTGTCACCGCCTTCTGCAGCATCGGGATGAGCACGGAGTCGACGATCTGCTGCCACTTGGCGTTCGCCGGGCGGGGTGCAGTCCCCGGCGCGTCGAGCGTGTCGATCAGTGGCTTCAGGTTCTCGTGGCCCGGCTGCCCCGCTTCACTCTCCAGCGCGGACTTGGTCGCGGCAAGACCGAGACTGCTGGTCAGGCTCAGCGCGTTGTTCTTCTCCGCAAAGGCGATGAACTGCTTGGCCAGCTGGGTCTGCTTGCCAGCCTTCGGGATGGACAGGTACCAGGCTCCCGGAGTTGCGGCGATCCCACCGGGCCCGGCAGGCATCGGCACGACACCGACCTTGCCGTAGACCGGGGAGTCCTTGGGGATCTGGGTGTAGGCGTGCGCCCAGAAGCGGGTCATGGCCAGGTTGCCCTGGTTGAACAGGTTCTGCGCCGCGCCCCAGTCGATCTGCGCCGCGCCGGGAGGGGCCACGTTGTCCTTGGCAAGCTGCACGTAGTAGTCGAGCGCTGCCTTGTGGGCGGCGTCGTTGATGATCACGTTGCCCTTGTCGTCCAGCACCATGTGCTTGTCGCCAGCCTGCAGCACCGTGGCCAGCCACTCGGTCTCGACGTTGCCCTTGACGTCGGCGCCGTAGAGCTTGGGCGTCCCACCGTTGGCGGCGGCGCTCTGCTGGGTGAAGAAGGTGGCGATGTCGTTGTACTGCTGCCAGGTGGTCGGGGCCGCCAGGTCGTAGCCGTACTTGGCCTTGAACGCCGTCTGGTTGGCCGGGTCGTTGAACAGGTCGGTCCGGTAGAAGAGCAGCTCGGCGTTCGTCCAGGCGGGCATCCCGATGAAGTGGCCGTCGGCCTGGGCCTCGGTCAGTAGCGACGGGAACATGTCGTTCTTGACCTGGTCGGTGAACAGGTCGTCGATGGGCTGCACCCCGTCCTTGAACGCGGTCAGCCACACGGCGTCCAGCGCCGCGACATCAAAGTCGACGTTGCCCGAGGACAGCTCGCTGTTGATGCGGTCGTACAGACCGGAGTACGGCAGCTCGACGAACGTCACCTTCGTGCCCGTCTCCTGCGTGAACTTGTCGGCGATGGGCTGCAGCTCGCCGTGGCCTCCGGCCTCGACAAGCACCGTGAGCGACCCGCCAGCCGCGGCCGAACCGCCGGGCGCCGAGCCTGTGCTGTTTGGCGCGGCGGTCCCACCAGCGCCACACCCTGTCAGCGCAAGGACGGCGACCGTGGCCGCGACGCCCGACGCCAGCCGAACACGGCCTACGGGGTACCGGGTCTTCCAGAGCCTCATGAGGACTCCCTCGTCCAGAGTGAGTTCGACAGCCTAGACGACTGCCGAAACGTTTTGGTAAAACGTTCAGGCACGAAAGTAGAGGCGACCGGGTGTGCCGGTCAAGATGCGTCGAGTCACGAATCGGCCACAGCTCGGGATCCATCCCCGCGCACGGCGTTCACTCCGACACTCGCCTTCGGCCAGCGGAACCCCGTCAGGCCAACGCAACCCCGGGCAGTGGGGCGGGCAAGAACTCTCGACGCTACCCTGGCGCGGACTACGGCCCGAGCGGTCGGATCTGACGACGCGCAGCAGCGCGCGATCCCGCTCGGTCGCGACGAGAGGAGCTGACGTGCCTGAACAGGGCGCCCTGGTGGTTGGCGAGGCGCTAGTCGATGTCGTCGTACACCCCGAGGGCGGGCGCAGCGAACATCCCGGCGGTAGCCCGGCCAACGTGGCGCTCGGACTGGCGCGGTTGCATCGCCCGGTCGGCCTGCTCACGTGGCTGGGAGCAGATCAGCTCGGAGGCCGCGTGCGCGCACATCTGAGCACCGACGGGGTTCGGATTCTTGACGGTGATCGGGTGGCCACCCATACGGCGACGGCGCTTGCACGTCTGGACGCAGCGGGGGTCGCAGAGTACGTCTTCGACCTCGAATGGGATCTACCGAACAGGTGGTCCGGCGACGACCAGGCGCCGCTCGTCATGCACTCCGGATCGATCGCCGCCACTCTCCAGCCCGGCGCCGACTCGGTCGCTGCTCTGGCGCGCCGGCTGCGCTCGACGTCGACAATCACGTACGACCCGAACGTCAGGCCGCAGATCATGGGTTCCCCCGGCCTGGTTCGGGGGCCAATCGAGCGCTTCGTCGCCCTGGCAGACGTCGTCAAGGTCAGCGACGAGGACCTCGCCTGGCTCTACCCCACTGAGTCGGTCGCTGACGTTGCGGCCCGCTGGGCGGTTGCCGGTCCGGCGATCGTCGTGGTGACGCAGGGCGGCGATGGTGCCCGCGCGCTGACATCCCTGGGGATCGACTTGCAGGTACCCGCCGTGGCCGTCGACGTTGTGGACACGGTCGGCGCGGGCGACTCCTTCATGGCCGGCCTCATTGACGGCCTCTGGTCGGCGCACCTCCTGGGCGCTGAACAGCGGGAGGTCCTCCGAGCAGTCGATGGGCCAACGCTCGAGCAGGTACTGCGCCGCTGCGTTCAGATCGGGGCGATCACGGTGTCACGAGCGGGTGCCAACCCCCCGTTCCTCGAGGAACTCCCCGACAGCCAGGGGGCGGGGCTCGGGTCTAGGGCCACGCCAGACCGCATCGCCGGGGCTGGGCCGGTCCCGGCAGGCGACCCTGGCGCCCGACCTTGAGGCGGCCCCAGGTGTCGCCGACGAGCCGACGAGGTGCTCGTCGGCGGCACGATCTGGGCGGCCAAGCACAGGCGGGACGCGATCGGCAAGCGCGTCGCTGACGCGATCGAGCACCGCAACGGTGGCGGCGGAAACGACCGGGCCATCCGGGTGGGTACCTACCCCGTCAGGTGGCATCTGCATACCCGTGGCCTGACTCGATGTGTTCATTGCCAGACTCAGGCTGTCCGGAGACGCCCGGATCGGACTGTTTCCGTCCCAACTCGGGCCGAAGCCGGGCGCGGGCTGCAATACCGCCTCGTCAGACGCTGGCACCGCCTTCGACCCAGTCGAACGCGAAATCGGGCTGGTCGTCGTCACCCCAGCTCGGCGCGAATCCTCGAAGCCCCAGGTTGCGCTCACACGACGCCATCGCCGTGTCGAAGAGCCCACCGTGGTTCGTGTTCCAGCGCCATGGATGCTCTTTGTCCCAGGGGCTGCGCGAGAGGTCGGGACCGGTCAGCAGCAGCGGCACGTTCGGGACAGCACCGCTGCGCGACTTGGTCCAGCGGCTCCGTTCCACGAGTGCGCGCAATGCACCCTTCTCCTCCGGGGAGAATTGCTCCTTCAGCGTCGCGAAGAGGAGAAGGCAACTGACGCCGCGGCTGCGCAGCCGTTCCTGGAAGAACTCCAGGTTCTGCACATCGTGATCGTCTATTCGGTTTGCGGTCTTGACTTCGCCCAGGACGGCGATCGGCTGCGGGTCCATAAAGAAGGACGCCACATCGACCTCGATCTTGTGGCCCTCGAGCTCCACCTTCAGCCCGAGCACGAGCGGCGAGGGCTCCTGCGACATGCGGAGCTGCCCTAACACCGAAGTGGTCGCAAGTGCCGGCATCAGGGCCTCGACCTGGTCCGCGCGCAGGTGGCCAGCCAGGCGGTAGTGCCAGTCTGGTGGCGCCAGGCCGTGCGACAGCGCGAGGTCGAACGAATGCCCGCAGAACTCGCACTGCATGATGGTTGCAAGTTGGTCGGCTGAGACGTAGCTCTCCACGCGGCAGTGGCTGCAGTGGACCCGGAGGGTAGGGACAAAGAGCCCGGAACCGAACAGTCCGTTCACCGCGCGGATCGCGTACTCCCGGGGCGAAGTGGTTCCCTGCCGCAGCAGATCTGGCCAGCCGCCCCGCTCGTGCTCGACGAGCTGGCGCAGGTGAGGAAGCGTGACTCCGGCTCGGCTCCTTGCGGCGAGCATCACGGCGGCCCGAACTCCGGGTTGCGTGAATGTGCCGGTGTAAGGCCCGCCGAACTTCTCAGAGGCGCGGGTCTGGAACCTACCGACATCGGACTGATCCACCTTAGCTGGTTCGTCGAACAGCAGTCGCATCACCTCGAGATTGAGCGCGAATGGGATCCGCAGCTCCTCGGCGTGCGCCTGAGTCCCCAGCACCAATCCGTCTTCGCCTACGCGTCCCTGGTCCACGCTGGGCACGGTTTGGATGAGCGCCGCGTGTCGCCGGTAGGGCGGTAGCCGTGGGGTGAAACGCGGGTCCTGACCCCGCACCTCGCTGATGGTGACTTCAGCGGCGACGATCCCGCGCCAGTACTCGAGCGCATTCGAATCCGCGGCCATCGGCAACGTAGGCAGATCGACGTCCACCCAATGTGCCTCGGGCGCCATCTCCGTTCGGAGCGACCGCGTGAACGGCGAGTGGAGTCCTGGGAAGACGAAGTACGGCCTCGAGCCACGTTCCACCGCGCGGATGGCTAGCTCGTCGCGGTCCGCGACGCCGCGTATCAAGTCCGCGACTTCGTCTGAGGCAAGCTCCAAGCCAGAGACCTCAAGAACCTGGCTCGAGCGACCGGAGGCCGAGCGTTCCTGGGTACCCGATTGCCGTGCGGCAAGCGCATTACGCACGAAGCCCAAGTCGCCGTCAGCGGGCACGCCGATGACCTCGTCTCCGAACGCGCGGCGATTCCAGTACTCGACTGCGTCCTGCGGATGATCGGCCCGCACAACGAAGACTCCCCGACCGAAGCTGTCGCCTCCGCGATACGTGAGGTGGAGCATGCCCGCTGAAAGGGCCCCGATCGGCCCCCGCGAGCCACCCTCCTGCCAGATCAAGTCGACGTACGGCGTACGTAACACAGGCCAGTCGAGCCCGTCGCTAATTCCCCATGTCGCCGCGAGCAGTAGATCTGCAGCTTCCCCGACATTCCAGGTCGGCAAGACGAGACTGCTCGACAGATCGAGGATTGCCCGTGTCGGCAGCAGGCCTGTCCGTATCGTGCCGCCCTCGGCGCTCGCGAACGGTCCCCACTGGCCCCTCCCGCGCCACGCCCAGCCCGGCCGGCTCAAGAACTCGCCGAGGGCCCCTTCGCTGACGTCCGCGTAGAGCGAGTCGACGTCGAAGAGACGACCCAACTCCTCCAAGTCGGTCAGCGGAGTGTTGACATCGAAGATTGGCATCGAGGCCCCGCCCCAAACGGAGCTGAGATCCGCGATTGCGCTGCGGACCTGGACGGCGTCGCTGGTGTCGACCAGCACACCAACTCGCCACGGCCGAAGCATGACCTGCCCTCGGAGGGTGGCCGTCGCTGATGCCATGGCCTGATCGTAGGAACTCGACGCACGGTGAACGATGCCGCGCCGCGCGGCGAAGTCGTCGATGGTCCCTCGGCCACATCGGCACTGTTGCCGCCAGCACCGTCGTGGCGTGGCGCCCAGCCGCGGCCGACTGCGCCCTTGTGCCTGCGTGCGCCGCAACCACGTGCGTCATGCGAAGAGTGAGGGGGTGAGCCGGATCTGGTACACGGCCCCGTACTCGTCGGCGGAGATGTTCTCGACCACAGCCGCCTGGCGGTGGCCGCCCTCGTCGAGGATGTCGACGGGGCTGCCGATTCGCAGGTCTTCGTCGCCTTCGAGCTGAGCCTCATGCACCCACAGAGACCCGAGCGCGCGCGCCTGGGGAGGGACGTCGAGGACGATGCTGACGGGTGGCCGTGCTTCGACGGCGAGCGTCACGCGCAGTTGATCGCCGGTGCCTGGCGGGTGCCCCAGCGCCTCGCTGAGCCGGGCCAGCGCGGCCAGGGGGACGCGCAGGTGTCCGGTCACGGTCAGGGTGGCCTCGAAAACGATCTGTTCGTTCTTCATGTCTGTCTCCTGTGTCGGGGTTGGGGTTGGGGTTGGCCGAGCCTTGGCGGGTCGGCCTGGATGCCGCGCGGCGAGCGTGGAGGCGCCGGTTCAGGTTCTCGACCTCCGAGGGGTCCCGGGGCGGGGGCGCCGCGGCAGACGCAGACCGAGCGCGAGGCGAGCAGCGATCTCGACCGTCCACTGCCGACCGGGCTTTGACGCGGTGGCGATGCTGCCGTCGGCTGGCGTCGGCTTCTCCAGCGTGGCGCGGCCGTCGATGGAGGCCCCGGCCGGTCCGAAACGGTGGCGGGCGACCTGCCGCGTCACGCCGAGGGCGGTGCCGATCGCTTCCCACGTCATGCCCGCTTCGCGGCCGGCCGTCACCAGCTGCGGGCGCAGGCCGTCAGTGGCCTCGGTGAGGGCTGTCAGTGCGACCAGCCGCTCGGCGAAGCGAGTTGCAGTGTCAACGTCCCTTCCGAGGTCCGTGAGTCGCGGTTGCGTTGGCAGCTGGTCTTGCCGCGTGTCGTGTTCCATGGGGGCGATCGTCCGTGCGGCACCGATCGACGCAGTCACCCCACCCCCGTGACGGTAGGCGACGCAGTCGGTGCCGACGTGTGCTGCTCATGACCCGATCCCCGGGGCGCGGGCGACCAGCCCTGGTGGCTGCAGCGGGAGATCACGGCGATCGAAGCCGTCCCGGCCGACGATCGGCCGGCTGGCCGCCAGCCCGGTCACGTCGAGGACCATGTGCCCTACGCCCACCAGAACGGGCCCTCGACACCGGCGTCGCGCCGACACCAGGCCCGACCAGCGCGGCGACTTCGCCCTAGGCGAAGCACGCCCGGCACCCCCGGCTCCGAGATGGCCTGCGATGAGCGCGTCTAAAGGATGCAAAGCGCCGGCCACTAGACGCTCTGCTCCGCGCCGTCAGCCGCCTTTGGCCATACCGCCGCGTTCACGTCGGGAGTCGGCGCGCGGTCGCTTCCGAGCCTGGGAGACTCCGCACCACACCGCGTCGACCGGATCACGCGCAACGCTCAGCAGACGAGGAGCACCTGCGCCATCAGGAGCACGCGGCTCGGGCGGCGGGCAGGGATGTCGAGCGCGCGTCCGACTGACCGGTTCGCGTGCGTACCGCGCGGCGACCCCCGCGGCGGATGTGATCTTCGTCACGTGCCGTGACAAGAGGCGGCCCTCGGGTCACTCGTCGGGTATGGCGAACACCTCACTGCGACGGGCGTGGCTGTCGCGCGCTGCCGTCGTGGCCCTCGTTGTGTCGATCGAGTCGGTTCTGGGTGCCGGTTCCGCGCACGCAGCCGACCAGGTCGTTCCACTGAGCTCATCCCAATGCCCGGCTGGCGGAGTGTGTCTTTGGAGTGGAGCGGTCTACACGGGCGCTATGTTCAGCACGGCGGCCTCAGGCAACGTCTCGGGGCTGTCGGTGGCGCACGCGGTCTGGAATCGCTCCGCCAAAGCGGTCGCGGTTCACACGGGCACAGGTGGGGGTGGCTCGTCGACGTGCTTCACGCCGGGGACGCAGGTGTCGACGACGACACTTCAGGCGTTGTCCGTGACGTTCCTGTCCGGGACGACCTGCTAGGCGTCGCCCAGTCGGAGTTCACCAAGCTCTTTCGCTCCACCTACCCGTCGGTGCGTGCCTATCTGCTGCGCATGGTGGGCCCCGCCGAGGCGGAGGACCTGGCGGCGGAGGTGTTCGCGACGGTATGGGCCCGTTGGGCCCACGTGCCAGTCGAGCCAACTGTTCGGCGGGCCTGGGTCTTCGGGGTCGCGCACAACAAGGTGCTTGAGCTCATTCGTTCGCATCAGCGCGGTCGAGGCCTGCTGCTGCGGCTCGTTCGTGACGGACGCAGCGCCAGCTCGCCGGGCTCGGACGAGTCGGTTGTTGCGCGGCAGCGCACCCGAGACCTGCTTCAGATGCTGTCACCGTCGGAACGCGACGCAGTCGCGTTGACTGCGCTGGCCGGCCTGTCCAGCGCCGAGGCGGCCACGGTGCTCGACTGTTCGGTGTCGGCGGTGACCAGCCGCGTCAGCCGGGCTCGCCAGCGGCTGCAGTCGGTGCTGACCTCCGAGGCGGGGGGCGGCGAACGATGACATCCAGCACGGACGACCGGGAAGTCGAGCGGCTGAGATCACTCCTGCGCGAGCACGGGCTGCTGCCCTCGACCGTCGAGGAGGCCGCTGGCGAGCACAACGGTGAACAGTTGCTCACGCAGATCCTCACCGGCCGACGCAGACGTCCCCGGGCCGGGCGTGCCCGCTTTCTCGTGGCGGCCGCGGCCGCGGTCGGCATTGCTGTGGCGGCTGGGGCGTGGGCGGTCTGGCGTGGCGAGCCCGCCGAGGCATCCCCGACCCCGGCCATGCTCCACTACGCAACGAGCGCACCCGAGCATGTGGGCACCGCCCCGAGCGCCGCGCAGGCGTTCCACGTTGCTGCCGACGCGGTCTCGGCCGTCGCACCATCATCGAAGTCGTCCGGAGGCACGCAGTACGTGTCCACGTACGGATGGCTGCTCGATGCTCAGGCGCAGCCCACCGGGCCTGCGGTCACGACGCTGTACCCGACAGTGACCGACAGTTGGCTGTCCTCAGACGGAGCGATGCGCGTCGACCAAAGCCGCGGCGCCGCCCTCGGCCTGGACGGACGGGCGACTGGTTCTGATGTGGTGGCCGGCGGACGCACCGCCTCCGACACCGCACCGGCCGGCTCGGTCGATCCGCAGTTGGCGAGCCGCCTGACGCCACTCGCCTCCGACACAGCCGCGTTGACAAGCGCGCTGCTCGCCACACAAACCGGGCTCCCCTGCGCGCAAGACCTCCGCTGGCAGGCGGAGTGTCTACTGCAGGCGACGCAGCAGGTGTACAGCCAGTACGTCGTGGCTCCGTCGTTGGCGGCCGGCATCTGGAACGTGCTTGCCGACAACAGCTCCTTCCGGCTGCTGGGTGCGACGATCGACCGAACGGGGCGCGCGGCCACCGGCATCGGGCTGGCATCCGACCCGACCAATCCGGCATCGGTGGTCACGGTTCTGTTGCTCTCGCCGCGGGATGGGACCTACCTGGGCACCGAGACGATCACGCTGGCCGATCCGCAGTTGGGCATCAGCAAGGCCACGGTGACCTCCTTCAGCACCCTGACAGCAGCGCGATGGGTGGCCCAACCCGGAGACCGCTAGCCCCTCAGTCTCGAGGCGCCTCCAGCACCTCGAGCGGATCGCGTCGCAGCACTTGCACGAGCGGGACCACCGTGGTGAGGACCAGCAACGCCGCCATGCCGACGGCGAGCTTGGGCAGCAACACCGGATTGAGCACGTGCGCGTCGACCCCGAAGGCGGCGTCGGCGAATCGGTTGACCGGTCCGGCCGCCACGACCAGCACCACGATCGCGAGCGCGCCACCCGCGAGAAGCACCAGGACCGCCTCGAGACCAAGCAGCGCGCCGATTCGCCGGCCGCGGGCCCCCAGTGCGCGCGCAAGGCCGTAGAACCAGGAGCGCTGGCGCACGTTGGACACCTGCACCACCAACAGCGCCAGTCCTGCAAGAACGAGGACTCCCCAGCCGATCACGCCGTAGGTGACCGCAACCCCGTTGCTCGCGGCCAGCACGTTCTGGTCCGACTGGTCCAGCCGGCGCACCGTGATGTCGGCTGCCGGGTCAACTCCCGCAGCCTGCGCCGCACTCGTGAACGCCGAGATCACGGCCTCGCGTACCCGGTCGGAGTGGTCGACTGCGTCGCCGGACACGAGCACATAGCCGTAGCTGATCGGGGCAAGGGTGGACAGCAGAACCAGGTTGGCGTAGTCGGACCGCAGGTAGAGCCGCGTGCCGAAGACGGCTTGGGACGAGGCGTCCGGCATGTACAGCGCTGAGGCCGGGATCGTCTGCCCGTCGATGCACCACTGCGTGTCGAGCCCGTTGGTGTGGCCGAAGGGCAACTCGAACGGGACGGATGGACGTCTCCACAGGATGCGCAGCTGCTGGGGACCGACCTTCTCGTAGGGCGGACACTCGCTGGTCACGCTCGGCATGTCCTGCCAGTACCCCCAAACGGACATGTGGATGGCGTCGGCCACGTGCACGACGCTCGCGTAGGTCTGTGATGGCGAGGTCTCAAGAAGCGGATCAAGGGTGACTTGGTAGGAGCCGCGCAAGCCCGCGTCCTTCACGATCGCCTGGTCGAGTCCCTGCTGCGACACGCGGGACAACTCGCTCACCAGGCTGAAGACGATGATCGCGACCGCCATCAAGACGGTGAGCATGACAGCGCGAAATGGGGAGCGTCGTGTGAGCAGCCAGGTCAGACGCACCGCTTGCATCACGCGCCCTGCCCCTCGACGTGACCATTCGCCAGGCGCACGGTCCGGTCGGCTCCACCCGCGACCTGCGCATCGTGCGTGACGACAACGACGGCCGCACCGGTGAGCACCGGAAGGCTCCAGAGCAGGTCGGCGATGATGCCGGCGGTTTGCTCGTCGAGGTTGCCGGTCGGTTCGTCCGCGATCAGCAGCCTCGGCTGTGTGAACAGTGCGCGGGCAATGGCGACGCGCTGCCGTTCTCCGCCTGACATCTCGGCGATCAGGCGGTTGGCCAGCGCGCCCAGCCCGACAGCGTCGAGCAGGCCCGTGGCGCGGGCCCGTGCGGCGCGCCGGCCGCCACCCAGCCCAGCGGTGTACCAGCTGAGCATCGTGTTCTCGGTGGCGGTCAGGTGCGTCTCGAGGTGGAAGGACTGGAAGACCATGCCGACCGTCCCGGCCCGTGCGCTACGACGCGCGCGAGCATCGGTGTGAACGGGCACGCCCGCAAGTCGCACCAAGCCCGAGGTGGGGCTTCGGAGAAGTCCGAGGACCGAGACGAGCGTCGACTTGCCTGAGCCTGAGCGACCGACCACGGCCAGGCCCTGGCCTGCCGGAACGGCCAGCGTGACGTTGTCCAGCGCGCGCATTGCCCCGCCCGGCGTCCGGTAGTCCACGACGACGTCTTGAAGCTGAACGACTGGTGGTGCGCCGCTCATGGGCTGGCGTTCGCCGGTGCGACCAGCTGTGCGCCGACGGGCAGTGGCGTCGTGATGACGCGGACGACGCCGTCGGATGGGCCGACGTCGACCGGCACCACGGTCTGTGTTCCGTCCTGGCGAACGGTGACCGTGTAGCCGGTGGCGTCGTATCCGAGCATCGTGTCGGGTACGACCACCGCGTCGGGTATCACTGGCGAGGCCACGTGGAGGCTTGCCCGCAGGGCTGGTGCGGTCTGCACCACTTGCGGCAGCCGACAGTGAAGCGTCGCAGCGACGGCGTCGGGCGCGCCGCCGGGGTCCGCGGAGGTGTCCGTGGGCACTGTCCACAGGGACTGGCAGCCGATGCTGCGCTGGCCGTCAACGGTTTCCACGCCGGCCTCTCCACTGATGACCATGGCTGTCAGCCGCAGCTGCTGGATCCCGGTGAGGCTTGCTACGACATCGATCCCGGTGGCCTGGATGCTGATCTGCCCGTCCGCAACCTTGACCGCGCCCGCGACGGGTGCGGTGATCGTCTCGGACAGGGCAGGAAGGGCACGCAGGCGGGCTGCATCGATTCGGCTGGTGGCTGCCGATCTGGCCAGTTGCGCCTGGTATGCCGGGTCGACGCTGGTGTGGCCGACGGTCTGCCCCGCCGTCAGGGTCGTCCCGTCGGCCACATGGTCGGCCCACACGGCCCCCTCTGGAATTGCCAGCGGCACAGCGGTCGACCGGTAGGTCGTGGCGTTGAGTTGGTAGGCGATCTGGAAGTCCCGGCGGGCCACCGTGGCCTGCAACGGCTGGTCGTACGGGCTGGTGCCGACCACGGTGGAGGGTGCCGTTGGCGCAGGCGCGGCTGGGCCGGTGCAGGCAGCCAAGATCGCCACCAGCACGAGCAGACCGCCGCTAGCTGCCTTGCAGGACATCAGCGACCGTCCGGTTGGGATTGGCGCCGGGATCGGCAACGGTGTCGTGGCATCCCGCTCCGCCGGCAAGCAGCCAGGTGCGCAGGTTGTCCGGGTCCCCCGAGGAGATGATCTGGCGAACGGCGTCGACCCACTCGTTCATGAAGGCGTCGAAGCCTGCGGCCGGCGTCTGTGGCTCGACCACGGTTGGAGCCACGGGGGTGGTCCCCGTGGTCGTCCACACCTGGTAGGCGTGCAGGGCATCCCGGCAGAAGATGGTGGACGAGATGTTCAACTGTGCCATTTGTACCCGGTCAGACGGGTCCGTGGCCTTGAGGGCCTCCTGCAGTGACGGATCGGCGAGGCTTTGTACCACGACGTCGTGGGGCAGCCCTTCGAATGCCGGAGAGCTGTCCGTCAGGTCAGGACCCTTGTCAGATGAGCACCCGGCAACCGTGGCCGCCAGGAGGATCGCGACGACCACCGGGAGGGGTCGGACTCGCCGACCTCTCCCGGTGTCTGTCGTCGCGTAGGTCGATGCGTGCAAGGCTGCCCCTCGGCTCAGCGTGACGTGTTGGGGATGCGACCGCCGACTAGTACGTGATCTCGTAGCCGAACGTGTAGTTGCCGTCGCCGGGCAGGACGCCGTTGCAGTTGTGGTCGTACGAGCTCTTTGCTTCGACGTGGTAGGTGCCAGTCAACACGTTGGCCCAACTGGCAACCCCGTTGTCTCCGATGTTCTGGGCCGAGAACTCCTTCCCGTTCTGCGACATCGCCGTCACCGTGGAGGTACTTCCCGGCGAGCTCGACTTCTGCTTGATCGACACCGTGCCGAGGTTGGTCACGTGGTAGTACCCGACGTTGTCGGTGGCGTACCCGTAGGACGACGGGTTGCACGTGGCAGCGAACGACCCTGAGTTGGTCACGGAAGCCGCCGCCGGTCCGGCCACCATGAGCGTTGCTGCCGCCGAGACCACAAACACCGCCGCAAGAATCCGCCTCTTCTGCATGGTCCAAAGCCCCCTTCGAATCGATCGCCCAACAACCCGTGGCTTAGGTGCTTGCCGGGCGTGTCGCTGTGAGCCACTGCAGTTGAGTGACGAAAGGTGGGGGCTACGTCACGTCCGGCCGTGTGACGTTCGCCACATTCGGGGCGCTCGCCGCGGCCGGCGCCGCCGCGCCTGGTGTGTGTGCGGCCGTCAGCCGGGTGCCGAAGCTGGGGCCAGCGCTGACCGCGGGGACGACGGACGTGCCGGATCGGCGGCGCCTGCCTGGGCCCGGCGGGCCGGCAGTCAGGTCGAATCGGGAGGTGGCTCCCATGGTCAGGGTGTGGCGGGGTAGTGGTAGCGGACGGCGTCTTCGTCTGATGCGGGCAACCGGCCGGTGGGCCGCCGGTCGGCGGAGACGGCCTGGATGATGGTGACGGTGCGCTGCAGCCACCAGCGGGTGGGCGAGCCAATGTCGCCGGGCCGGGGGTCCAGGTGATACCGATGCCGGCGCCCGACCCGGACGGTATGCGTGAGGCTGTCGGGAAAGTCGCGCTCGGCGTCCTCGACGCCGGTCAGCGCAACCCAGCAGTTGTCGAACGGGCCCGTGGGCGAGCCGGGACCGGGGGCCCGCAGCAGGAGCCAGCGGTCCAGGTCGAGGAAGTACCGGGTGGCCGACAGCGACCCGATCATCCACAGGCCACCGCCTCGCAGGTCCAGCTCGGCGACCACGCGACCCTCCGGTTCCGGACTGAGGTCGTCCGTCGGCTTCTTCATGGGGTGCTCCTTTCGTCAGTGGACCAGCCCGCCGCACGGGTGGGCGGGAAGTCAGGGGTTGCGCGAGGTCATCGGTGGGTCGAGCTCACGGATCGCGGCGACGGGGGTGGTGATGCGGGTGGTCGCCAGGCCTGCCGCACCCAGCGGCTCCAGAACCAGGACCATGCACTCACCGACGATCACGCCGGGCTGTAGACCGTCCAGCTGGTCCCAGGAGCCCCAGGCGACGACCTCGATGGGCCGGTGGTCGCGGCGCAGCGACGCCGACGGCGGCCAGTCCGCCGCGGCCGGCTGGTCCTGCGGGACGCGGACGATGCTGGCGCGTCCGTCCGGCGGCACGTCCAGCCGGTAGCGGGCGCCGGACAGTGTGATGACGTCCCACGTGCCGGTGGCGTCGGGGTCGATGCGGTCCATCGCGAGGCCTGCCTTCCTGTCAGACGATGTCGGTCTCGGCCGCAGCCCACGCCCAGGCGTCCTCGAGGCCGCGCCACAGGTGCGTGTCGTCGTGGTGGTCGACCACGCCGGCGTAGTTGGCGTGCAGCACGGCGGGGGCGTGCCCGGCGCACTCGGCGACCTGCCCGACGCTGCGCCCGGCGCGCAGCTGCCAGGTGATGCCCGCCTTGCGCAGCCACTTCAGCGCCATGTGCCGCAGCACCGGCTCCGCGGAGGCGCCGAAGACCTGCTGCACGGCCGGCCTCCAGTACTGCTGGACAACGTTGCCCCACCGCACCGGCCCGCCCTCGGGGGCGGTGAACAGGTACTGCGGCGAGGCGTAGCCGCGGGCGATGTGCTGGTCCAGGGCGTCGGCAACCATCCGGGGCAGCGGTTGGACCCGGCCGGCGCCCGGCGCGCGGTCCTTGGTGCTGTCGCGATGGTCCCAACCGGAGCCGTCGGCGCTGGAGGCGGTGTTGACCGGACCGGCGGACTCGCCGTAGGTGATCGTCGGGGCGGTGCCCGGCTGGTAGCGCTGCGGCCGCAGACCCCACAGCTCGTAGGTGCGGGGGTAGGTGGCGGCAGCCGTCAGGACCAGGGCTCGGAACCGGTCGCCGACCGGCAACCCGGTGCGGCGGTCGATCGGTCCGATCGCGGCGATCGCGTCGGCCAGCTGGATGACCGCGCCGATGGTCGGCACGACCCGCTGGCTGATCACCATCGTCTCGGGGCGGCGGAAGCCGTCCTCGGCGAAGGAGTCCCACGGGTTGGGGCCCAGCAGCAGGCCCTGCCGTTCGGCGGTCCGCAGCAGCATCCCGATGGTGCCCGCGAACAGCTCCTCGGTGCGCGCCTCCACCTGCGACTTCGGCTCGTACCGCTTGGGCGCGTCCGGGGGACGGTTCGGCATGCGTCCGCGGCGGGTGCCGGCCTGCTTGTCGGCCACCGCCTTCAGGTACCGGTCCCAGGCGGCACTCCAGCGGGCCTCGGCCTGCTCGTTGAGCAGGGCGGCGCGCCGGTCGGTGTGGCGGCGGATGTCGATGGCCTCGTCCAGATCCGGCGGCAGGATGAGGGCCACGTGCAGGGAGTCGCCGACCTCGACCCCGGGGATCGCCAGGCGGGCCTGCTTCCAGGCGGCCGTGTTGTCGTCGTCCGAGGCGGTCGGCGGCCGGTAGCGCAGCACGTGGTCGACGAAGGCGAGCACATTGCGCAGGTTGCCGTCGTGCGCCGCGCCCCAGCCGGGCTGGCGCTTGGCGACGACCTTGGCAATGAGGTCGGAGACGGTGGCGCCCAGGGCCAGCTCGCCGGCGGCGGCGGCGCGCACGAGCATGTTCCGCTCGGAGACCACGCAGCGGGCGCCGGGGTCCAGCTGTTCGAGGACCGTCAGGGCCGAACGACCCGGGCGGGCGGGCTCGACGGGGCCGACGCCGGCGGCGACCGGGCGGGCCGCGGCGGCGACGGGCACCGGGCGGCCGGAGGCGTCGGCGGTGAAGTCGTTCGGGTGCCGGCGGGCCGTGGCCAGGTCGCGCAGCAAGGCCAGGGCGGCGGGGTCGTCGGCCGGCAGCCGGCGGCTGCGGGCGTTAGCCTCCCCTGGCGCACGCCAGCGCAGGTCGACGCGGGCGTCCGCGGGGGCACCGAGCGTGGCCAGGGTGGTGGCCGGGCCGGTCAGGTCGGCCGGCGGCTGCCAGTCCAGGACGACCCCGGTGGGGTTGACGAGCTTGACGTAGGGCTTGGACCAGGTGCCGCTCATCGGGTCACCGCCACCAGCTGCGTCGGGTCGAAGAACACGGCGCCGTCGACGAGGCGGGCGGCCGGCACCCGGGCCGGGCTCCGGCGGGCCAGGACCAGCAGCGCCGCGGCCGGGATGCCGGTCAGGGCGGCAGCCTGCTCGGCGTCGACCAGGCCAGCCGGGACGGTGACCGGCGCGGCCGGGACCGGGGCGAGCGGTTGGCGGCGGTCGCAGCGGCGGGCCAGCGGCCGGCGGACGTAGCCGACCAGGTGCTCCTGGCGGATCGGGGTGAACGAGGGACGGGTGAGGCCGGTCGGCGTCTGGGGTGCGGGTGACATGTCCAGGACTGGTCCGGGGTCGCCCGGAGCCCGCAATCGACCCATCCGACGGGCCGGGCCGGCCCGTGTCGGGCTGGCACAGGCGCGCCGCCCCCGCTGTGTCACGGGTGTGTCAGCCGGGGGCGTGCCCGCCGGGCGCCGCGACCGGGCCGGACGGGCCAGCAACCGGCGTGCGGAGCGGTGATCTGGGCAAACGAAAGGCCCGCACCCATGACGGGCCGGGCCTGAGGAGTGCTGCGGCGAGGGCTCCCACTGAGGGACGCTCTGATCCGTAGTCAGATGCTCTATCCATTGAGCTACGGGCGCGTGGCCCGCGGACGGGCCATCGGAGAGGATACAGGTCGCCCGGGGTGCACCCCAAACCCGGAGTCGCGCCGCCGCGGCACCACCCGTGTGGAGATTCCGCGATGGCGGCCCTTTCGGCGGCCTGCCAGGCGGTAGCGTCACCCTCGGTCCTACCGGTATGACGAAGGGGGCGCCCGGTGCCGTACCGGCGCTGGTTCGAGGCCGCACGCCGAGCCGTCCTCGCGTGGCTCGACCGCACCCCCGCCCACCTGGGCGTCGCGGCCGCGTGCGCCGCCTTCGCCCTCGTCGCGCTCGGTCTGGCCGTGGTGACCGACCAGACCCCGCACCGCGTGTGGGGTCTGCTGGCGGCGGCCGGCTACCTCGTCGCCGGCGTCGCCACGCTGCGCACGCGCCGCCCGATCGTCGGCATCCGGCTCGCCGCCGCCGGCTCGGTGCTGCTGCCCACGGTGGTCATGGTCGTCGCCGGCATCTCCCAGCCCGAGGTGGGCGTGGTCGAGCGCTCGGCACGGCTGCTGGTGGACACCGGCTCGCCCTACCTGGCCCAGCCGACGACGACCTACGACGTCAACCCGTACATGCCGCTCATGTCGCTGTTCGGGATCCCCCGCCTGGTGCTGCCGCACGACGGGCTGGGCGACCCGCGGTGGTGGTTCCTCCTCGTCTTCTGCGCGTGCTTCATCGCCGCCGACCGGCTGGCGCGCCGCTCGCGGGGCTCCGAGCCCGTGCTGTGGGCCTTGCTGGCGACCCCCTTCCTCGCGCTGCACGCGTCCGTGGCGGGGCACGACCTTCCGGTGGTCGGGCTGCTGTGCCTGTCCATCGCGCTGGCTGCCCGCGGCCGGATGTCCCAGGCCGGTCTCGCGCTGGGCGTCGCGTGCGCGCTCAAGGCGTCGGCCTGGCCGGCCGTCGCCGTCATCGGCGCGTTCGTCGTGGCGCGGTGGGGCTGGCGGCACGCGGGGCGGTTCGCCGCCAACGCGACCGCGGTGGTGGTCGGCGTGGTGCTGCCGGTGCTCGTCGGGCCGACCGCGACGGCGATGGTGGCGCAGGCCGCCGGCTTCCCCATGGCCAACAGCACGTTCACGTCACCCGCGGACTCCCCGACGCCCGGCGTGCTCCTCGCGCACGACGGCCACACGGCCAAGCTCGTCGGCTACGCGCTCCTGCTGCTCGTCGTCGGCGCGCTCCTCTGGGCCCTGGTCCGGCGCCCGCCGCGCACCCTGTCCGGCACGGCCGCCTTCCTCGCGATGGCGCTCACCGCGGCGATGCTCGTGCTGCCGACGAGCCGCGCGGGCTACCTGCTCTACCCCGTGGTGCTCCTGGGGCTCGCCCTGCGCGGCCGCCGTCGCCCGGTCCCGGCCGGCGCCGCGGCGTTCTGGACACCCACCCGCGCCGAGCGGCTCGTGCCGGCCCTGTCCGGCGCCGGGCTGCCGTCCCGCTGACGGCCCGGCGAGGCAGCGCTACCCGACGAGGGCCTGCGTGCCGAGGACGATCGCGAGGGCGAGGCGCTCGGCGTCGGCGCTGCCCGGCTCGGCCGTGTAGACCATGATCCGCAGGTCGTCGCCGGCCACCACGAGCGTGTCGCAGTCGACCGTGATCGGGCCGACCGCGGGGTGCCGTACCACCTTGCGGCGCGACGCCTCGGCCGCCGGCAGCACGGTCGGCGTGTCCCAGAGCTCGACGAACCGGGGGCTGGCGGCCCGCAACTCAGCGACGAGCCGGCGCAGCGCGGTGTCCGCCGGGTAGCGCGCCGCGGTCAGCCGCAGGTCGGCGACCAGGCGCGCGACCTGCTCGTCGTGCTCCTCCCGGGTCTGGACGGCGCGCGACGGCGGGCCGACGAGGTTGCGCCAGACGCCGTTGCGCTCGTGGCCGCGCAGCGCGGAGGTGTCCCCCATGAGGGCGTCGTACGGCGCGTTGGCCACGACGAGGTTCCACGCCGCGTCGTACACGACGAGCGGGATGCCCGCGAACCGGTCGAGCAGCCGCTGCACGCTCGCCGTGATCCTCGTCGCGACCAGGCCCGGCCCGGGGGCGAGCAGCCCCGCGAGCCGGAAGAGGTGTCCGCGCTCGGCGTCGGGCAGCCGCAGGGCGCGCGCGAGCGCCTCGACCACCTGGGCCGACGGCGCGGTCGCACGCCCCTGCTCCAGCCGGGTGAGGTAGTCCACCGAGATGCCGGCGAGCCCGGCGAGCTCCTCGCGACGCAGCCCCGGGGCCCGGCGGCGGCCGCCGGTCGGCAGGCCGACGTCCTCGGGTGCGACGGACTCGCGCCACCGGCGCACCGCCCGCCCGAAGTCCCACTCGGCCACGGAACGAGTGTGCGCCCCGAACGCCGGCGCGTCGTGGCCCTGGCAGTCCTACGAACGACAGGCGGCTGGCTGCCCGCGCCGGGCCGGCCGAGCATCGAGGGCATGACCACCACACTCATCACCGGGGCGAACAAGGGCCTCGGCAAGGAGACCGCCCGGCTGCTCGTCGCGGCCGGCCACACCGTCTGGGTCGGCGCCCGCGACGAGGCACGCGGCCGGGCCGCGGCCGACGAGCTCGGCGCCCGGTTCGTCCAGCTGGACGTCACGGACGACGCGTCGGTCGCCGCCGCGATCGACACCCTCACGGCCTCGGGCACGGGCCTCGACGTGCTCGTCAACAACGCCGGCATCGCCTGGCGGGCACCCGACGGCGGCGAGGCGCTCGACGGCCCCGCGGTCCTCGAGGTCTTCGACACCAACGCCGTGGGCGTGGTGCGCGTGACGCAGGCGGCCCTCCCGCTGCTGGAGCGCTCGTCGAACCCCGTGGTCGTCAACGTCTCGAGCGCCCTCGGCTCGTTCTGGGCCACGCACGAGCCGAGCCGCCCGGCCTCGCGCTTCGTCTCCATCGCCTACGGCGCCAGCAAGGCGGCGGTCTCCATGCTCACGGTCCAGTACGCCAACGCCTACCCGCGGCTGCGGGTCAACGCGGTGGAGCCTGGCATCACCGCGACCGAGCTGGGCGGCGGCGACCCGGGGCAGCACCCCGGCCGGCCCGCCGCCGAGAGCGCCCGGGTCGTCGCGCGGCTCGCCACGATCGGCCCGGACGGCCCGACCGGCACCTTCCAGGAGGACGCCGGCGAGCTCGGCTGGTGAGGCGCTGCGCGGGGGGCGGACCCGGAGGCCCGCCCCCCGCGCCGGCTACCGGGTCAGATCGTCCACGACGAACGGCGCCGCCGCGTCGCTCGTCACCACGGCGCCGGCGGCGGTCCGCGTCACCGTGAAGTCCGCGGCTCCGCCGTCCGGCTGGGTGACCCGCAGCACGCGCCGCGAACCCTCCTCGGCGCCGGGGAACACCCGCAGCGTCAGGCCGTCGAGGTAGGCGTAGTCCGGCCGGTCGACGACCGCGCCGACGGGGATCACAGCGCCCGGCCGCACGTAGAGCGGCACCGTGTCGAAGCCGTGCGTCTCGCGCAGCCACCGGCCGCCCTCGACCACCTCGCCGGTCCACCAGCTGGTCCACCGCCCTGCCGGGAGGTAGAGGTCGACGGTGCCGTCGGCCGAGAACACGGGCGCGACGAGCAGGTCCGGGCCCAGCATGTACTGGCGGTCGAGGTAGGCCACCGCCGGGTCGTCGGGGAACTCGAGGACCATCGGCCGCATCACCGGCAGGCCGCGCCGCGACGCCTCGAGGCCGGCGGCGTACAGGTACGGCATGAGCGCGAGCTTGAGCTTGGTGAAGCGGCGCGTCACCTCGACGGCGCTCGTCGGCCCCGTGGTCGTCTCGCCCGTCGCCGGGTCCACGTCGAACAGCCACGGCACGCGGTACGACTCGCTGCCGTGCAGCCGCGAGTGGCTCGAGAGCAGGCCGAACGCGACCCAGCGCTTGAACACCGCGGGGTCGGGCATGCCCTCGAACCCGCCGATGTCGTGGCTCCAGAAGCCGAAGCCGCTGAGGGCGAGCGACAGGCCGCCGCGCAGCGTCTCGGCCATGGACGCGAAGGTCGAGGTCGAGTCGCCGCCCCAGTGCACGGGGAACTGCTGCCCGCCGGCCGTGGCCGAGCGCGCGAACAGCACCGCCTCACCCTCGCCGCGGACGTCCACCAGCACGTCGTGCACGGCGGCGTTGTAGAGCTGCGTGTAGAGGTTGTGCATCCGCGCCGGGTCGGAGCCGTCGTGGTAGACGACGTCGGTGGGGATGCGCTCGCCGAAGTCGGTCTTGAAGCAGTCGACCCCCTGGTCCAGCAGCGCCCGCAGCCGCGCCTGGTACCAGCGCGTCGCGTCGGGGTTCGTGAAGTCGACGAGCCCCATGCCGGCCTGCCAGAGGTCCGACTGCCACACCGAGCCGTCCGGCCGCCGCACCAGGTAGCCGAGCGCCGCACCCTCGGCGAAGAGCCGCGACCGCTGCCCGATGTAGGGGTTGATCCAGACGCTCACGCGCAGCCCCCGGTCGTGGAGCCGCTCGAGCATGCCCTCGGGGTCCGGGAACGTGCGCGGGTCCCACTCGAAGTCGCACCACTGGAACTCGCGCATCCAGAAGCAGTCGAAGTGGAACACGGACAGCGGCAGCCGGCGCTCGGCCATGCCGTCGATGAACGAGCTCACGGTCGCCTCGTCGTAGCTCGTCGTGAAGCTCGTGGACAGCCACAGGCCGTACGACCACGCGGGTACCCGCGCCGGGCGGCCGACGAGCTCGGTGTAGCGCTCGAGCACCGCGGCGGGCGTCGCGCCGTCGATGACGAAGTACTCCAGGCTCTCGCCGGGCACGGAGAACTGGACGCGCTCCACGGCCTCGCTGCCGACCTCGAACGAGACGTGGCCGGTGTCGTTGACGAGCACCCCGTAGCCGCGGCTGCTGAGGTAGAAGGGCACGTTCTTGTACGCCTGCTCGCTCGACGTGCCGCCGTCGGCGTTCCAGATGTCGATGGTCTGGCCGTTCTTCACGAGCGGGCCGAAGCGCTCGCCGAGGCCGTAGACGAGCTCGCCGACCCCGAGGTCCAGCTGCGCGTGGACGAAGCGCCCCTCGGGTGAGCGCACGTACCCGAGCGACTTGCCCCCGCTGCGGGTCAGCTCACGGCCGCCCGAGCGGAACGTCATGCTCCACGGCGCGCCGCGGCGCACCTCCACCGTGAGGTCGCCCGTCTGCAGCGTCGCGTCGCCGGCCTCGTCGACCTTGACCACCCCGGCCGCGTCGCCCTCGTCCGGCACGAACCGCCGCGGCTGCGGGGTCCCCTGGAAGTGGTCCACCCGGATGCGCGCCACGCCCGGCAGCGGGGAGGAGACCGTCACCGTGAGCGTGGGGCGGTTGAGCACGTCGCCGCGGTGCGCGATGACCTTGGTCGGCGCGGTGACCCGCAGCTGGCCGTCGGTGACGTCGAGGTCGTACGCCTCCTGGGCGTACAGCGCCTCCACGCCCGCGCGCAGCTGCCAGAAACCGTCGGTGAATCGCATGGGACGAACCTTTCGAGGGCGCGACTACTTGATCGCGCCCGCAGTGATGCCGCGGGTGAGCGTGCGCTGGAACAGGAGGAAGAAGACGAGCGTCGGGATGAGCCCGAGCAGGGCGGACGCGCTGGTCGTGGTGATGTCCATGATCCGGTCGCCCTGCAGGCTGGCGATGGCGATGGGCACCGTCTGGTGCGAGTTGCTGACCAGGAACGTCAGCGGGATGAGGAACTCGTTCCACGTCCAGATGAAGAAGAACACCAGCAGCACGGACAGCGTGGGCCGCGACATCGGCACCAGCACCCGCCACAGCGTGCGCCAGCGTCCCGCGCCGTCGAGCGCCGCCGCCTCCAGCAGCTCCTTGGGGAACACCGCGAAGACGCTGGCCAGCAGGTACGTGCCGAACGCGCACTGGATGACGGTGAAGATGATGATGACGGCCCAGATGGAGTCGTAGAGCCCCACCGCCTTCGCCATGTAGTACAGCGGGTAGAGCAGCGCCTCCTGCGGCACCATGTTCGCGAGCAGGAACAGGACCAGCAGCGGCACGCGGCCGCGCACCTTGCCGACGCCCAGCGCGTAGGCGTTGAGCACGGAGAACAGCACGCCGAACACGGCGACGAGGCCGCAGATGACCACGCTGTTGCCAAGCTTCTGCAGGAAGTCGACCTTGTTCCAGAACGTCACGATGCCGTGCAGGTACACGTGCGTGGGGAGCGACAGCGGGCCGTTGGCCGCGTAGTCGTCGGGCGACTTGAACGAGTTGAGCAGGATGAGGACGAGCGGCGCGACGACGGCCAGGCCGACGACGGCCGCGACGACGAGCGTCAGCCAGTCGCCGGGACCGCGGCGCTCGTGCCGGTCGGGCGTGCGCCGCACGGCGGGCAGCGTCCGGCTCGTCGTGCGCTGGTCGGTGACGGCGCTCATCGGGCCTCGTCCGCTCGCTCGAGCCGGTTCTGAAGGACGATGAACCCGATCGACACCAGGACGATGAGCACGGTCAGCGCGGTGGAGATGGTCGCGCCGTAGCCCACCTGCTGGGCCCGGAAGAACTCGGTCCACGAGTAGTAGCTGGGGACCATGGTGGCCGTGCCCGGGCCGCCGCTCGTCAGCGCGTACACCGGCGCGAACACCTTGAGCGCCGCGATGGTGCAGGTCAGGGTCACGACGAAGATCTCGGGCCGGATGATGGACACCGTGATGGCCCGGAACCGGCGGAACCAACCGGCGCCGTCGAGCTCGGCGGCCTCGTAGAGCTCGGGGTCCACGCGGCCGAGCGCCGCCATGAACACCACCACGGGGTAGCCCAGCTGGACCCACACCATGATGGCCATGACCGAGATGAGCGCGGTGTCGGGGCTGCCGAGCCAGTCGTGCGCCCACGAGCCGAGCCCGATCGAGCGCAGGATGGTGTTGAGGGCGCCGTCGGTGGGGCGCAGCACCCACCCGATGAGGATGGCCGCGACCGCGATGGGCAGGATCTGCGGCAGGTAGTAGGTGGCCCGCAGGAAGCTCGAGACCTTGCCGCCGAACTTCTTGCCGACGAGGTCGAACAGCAGCGCGGCCAGCACCAGCCCGATGACGGTCGGCAGCACCACCATCGAGATGATCATGAAGATGCTGTTCCGGAACGACGTCCAGAACTCGGCGTCCCGCAGCAGGTGGGACCAGTTGTACAGCCCGATCCAGCGGGGCGGCAGCACGCCGCGGTAGTACGTGAAGCTGAGGTACACGTTCCAGACGAGCGGCACGACGATGACGACGGTCGCGAGGATCGCGCCGGGCAGCAGGTAGAACCAGTAGCTGCCGCGCCGCGCGAGCGGTGACCCGCTGCCGCGGGCTTGCAGAGACGACACCGTCTCGCTCCTTCCGTGCAGGCCGGCGGGCGCGCGGCCGGACCACCGCGCGCCCGCCGGTGCGGTGCTAGGGCTGCTGGACGATCTGGTCGACGCCGGCCTGGTACTCGCTGCCGAGCTCCTGGTTGACCTGGTCAGGCGTCTTGGTGCCGTTGAGCAGCTCCTGGAGCCCCGCGTTGAGCTGCGTGTAGAACGTCGACGTGGGCCAGTCGGGGTAGAAGCCGATCCCGTCGCGGCCCGTCAGGGTCGTGAAGTTCTGGATCAGCTCCTTGTTCTTCGGGTCCGTGATGGCGCTCGGGTCGGCCGCCACGGGGATGCCGCCCTTGTTGCCCATGAGGTCCTGCTGGGCCTTCTGCAGCGTGATGTCGATGAACTTGTAGGCGAGGTCCTTCTCCTTCGCCTTCGTCGGCACCACCCAGATGTTGCCCGACGAGCCGGGCGCCATCGTCGACTGCGGGAAGAGGAACGTGCCCCAGTCGAACTTGTTGATCTGCTGCTCGAACGTGCCGTACCACCAGGAGCCCGAGTAGAAGATGGGCGACGTGCCGGCCTCGAACGCGTTGCCCGCGTCCTGCGCCTTCATGCCCGCGGCGTCCTTGGAGATGTAGCCCTTGGACTCCCAGTCCTTGAGGGTCTGGGTGGCGTAGCTGAGCTCGGGGCCGGTCCAGTCCACCTTCGAGGTGTAGGTCTGGTAGGCGTTCACCCAGGTGCGGTCCGCCTTGGACAGCGCCAACTGGTACCAGAGCTGGCCCAGCGGGTACTCCTGCGCGGCCTCGGCCAGCGGGGTGATCCCGTGGTCCACGAAGACCTGCATGTCCTGCTCGAGCTGCGCCAGCGTGGTCGGCACCGTGAGGCCGTACTTCTGGAACATCGCCTTGTTGTAGTAGAACTCCACGTACTCGCCGTAGTTGGTGACGCCGTAGTAGTTCCCGCTGCCCATGATCCCCTTGTCGGAGTACTTGGACGTGGTGAGCAGGCTCGGGGCGATCTTGTTGGCCCAGCCGTAGGTCTGGTAGGCGGAGTCGAGGTTGGTGAGCAGGCCCTGCGTGGCCAGCGTGCCGGCGGTGCCGTTGCCCTTGTTGTACTCCATGACGTCCGGTGCGGAGTCGGAGTTGAGGATCTGGCTGGCGGTGGACTGGATCTGCTCGAACGCCTTGCTCTGGAAGTTGACCTTGGCGCCGGTCTCCTTCTCGAACTCGGCGATCGCGGCGTTCCACGAGGCGCCCATGGCGCTGTCGTTGCTTTCGTAGTCCCACACGGTGAGGGTCTTGCCCTGACCGGACACGGCCGTGGAGACGGGGGCGGCCGTGGCCGTCGGCGAGCCACTGCTCCCGGAGCAGCCCGCGAGCGCGAGGGCCGCGATCCCGGCGACCGCGCAGGTCGCGACGATCTTCTGACGCAACGTGTACCTCCTTGTACGCGACGGACGCGGTCGTTGCGCCGCCGGGCGTTTGTTGTCGTCGCCAACATACCTACGAGGACGAATGTCCCGCAAGTACCCGTCTCACCGGTTGGCTACGCGAAGGCGCGCGCCGGGTCCGCGAGCACCGCGTCGAACACGAGCTCCGCGCCGCCGACCAGGAGGCTGTCCGGGCCCGTGGGGGCGTGGATCAGCCGCAGGTTCGCACGCGACGAGCTGATCGCGTCCGCCGCCAGGTCGCGGCCCGACGCGCCGCTCAGCGCGGCGAGGAACCCGGACAGCATGACCGCCTCCGGGTTGAAGAGGTTGACCACGTCGCGCACCGCGTAGGCCAGCAGCTCGGCCTTGCGGTCGACGAGCGAGCGCACCGCGGGGTCCGTGCTCGCGCGCAGCGCGTCGCCCAGCAGGTCGGCGTCCGCGAAGCCCAGGCCCACGGCGTCGAGCAGCTCGGCCGGCTCGATCTCCGCCTCCAGGCAGCCCCGCGAACCGCAGTGGCACGGCGCGCCATGGGGCGCGACCAGCATGTGGCCGAACTCGCCGGCGTAGCCCGCCGAGCCGTCGAGCACCTGGCCCCCGACGAGCGCGCCGCCGCCGATGCCGCTGGCGCCGCCGATGAAGTACACGAGGTCGCGGATGCCGCGGCCCGGGCCGAAGACGCTCTCCGCGCGCAGCGCGAGCGTGGCGGCGTTGGCCGCGCGGGCGGGCAGGCCCGTGGCGTCGGTGATCATGCGGGCGATCGGCACCTGGGTCCACCCCAGGTGCGTCGCCTGCATCACCGTCCCGTCGGCCACGCGCACCTGGCCCGGCACCGCCAGGCCCACCCCCGCGATGCGCGGGCGCGTCGGCAGCGCGTGCACCAGGTCGTCGATCGCCGTCGTCGTCGCGGCCACCACCTGCGCCGCGTCGTGGTCCGCGGCCGCCGGGATGCGCGACCGGGCGAGCACGCGCCCGCCGAGCGCCACCACGCCGATGCGGACGGCGTCGACCTCGGGGTTCACCGCGATCGCGACGACGTCCGACGAGGGCCCGACGACGCCGCTCGGCCGGCCGCCCTCCCCCGTCGACTGCGGCGAGGACTCGTAGGCCAGCCCCAGCTCCTGCAGCTCGCCGACCACCGACGCGATGGTGGAGCGGTTGAGGCCCAGGCGCTTGGTCAGCGCCGCCCGCCGGAGCGGCCCGTGGTGGTGGAGCACCTCGAGCGCGGCGGAGAGGTTGCCGCGACGCAGCTGCTCCGTCCCGCCGGCGGCGGGCCGGGACGGGGCGGCAGCCGGGCTCGATGGCACGGCCACCACTCTACAAAGCGGCAGGTCCGGGCCGGGCCGGTCGAAGGTCGGGGGGTACCCGCGGCCGCCGGCCTCGGCCGACGTAGAGGCGCCCGCCGGCCTCGTCGCTGACCGGGAGCAGACGGCTGCCCACCCGGGCGGGCCTCGCTGTCACTCGGTGGTCGTGTCGTCGACGATCAAGACGATCGAGTATGCGGCGCAGCTTGCGTCAGGGTCGACGCAGTCGTCGAGGGTCGAGCCTGAGACGGCCACGTCGTAGGTGCCTGCGGGGAGGTCTCCCGGGATCGCGAATGCCAGGTCGAAGGAGCCGTTCGACGCCGGTGTGACCTCGCCGACGGGTCGCCGCGCGTCCAGGTGGTTGATGCTGACCTGATAGTGCCGACCGCTGCCCGCCTGGCACTTCACCCCGTCGGCGCTCAGCGTCACCGTGGCGCCGGCCGTCGCGGTCGACGGCGTCAGCGACAGAGCTGGTGGAACGCAGTGGACGCCGCCTGAGGTGTCCGCGCATCCGCTGAGCACGATCGTCGCCAGCAGCGCGGCGATCGCCAGGAGCTGCGGGCCGGGAGCTCGCGGCTTCACGCCGCTGATGCTCCTCCGCGACCGTCGACAGCGGAAGGGAACGACGGCCACTGCGGCGACGGGACCGGGCCGATGCGTGTCGACTAGCTTGCCGCCACCGGCGTGGCCAACTGGATCATGGCAGCAGGAAAGATCGGCGCGGTCGCGGTGGCCTCCGTCGAGTAAGCCCACTACGCGCGAGCACGAAGCAGCGACGCTGCCGCACAGATCGACGCGGTCGCAGTCCAATGGCAACCCATCGAGTCGCCCAACCACGCCGACCCCGACACACCGCGGTCTGGAAGTACGAAATCGTCGCCAGCAACCCCGGCACTGGCCCGTCAGGGACGTGAAGATCGACGTCCGGTTCGCAGTACCAGTCCGCCGCCCGCACTATGACCGCGGCCTTGGCAGCCCGACCCAGACGCTGGTGTTGTCGCAGCAGATCATCCTCGGCGGAGGCTCCCGACGGTGGACGCGAACCGTCGTGGTCGACTACGACCAGCGGGAGCACTTGCGCGAACTCAGCGTCGACATCACCTTCACCACGCCAGACGGCGAGAGACGCACGAACCACATGGACGGCAGTGCGCCCACCGTTCTGTCCCCCAGGCGCTCCTCGACGCTGGAGGCGACGACGTTGAGGCCAGCGATTCACCCTTAGCGCGGCATGCCTGATCTGGCATCGCGGTGGTGCGGTCGACCGGGTCGTATTGCCGCGGCAACCCCCGCCCCGAGGAGATCGCCTTGAGTCGGAAGACCTCGCGGAGTTGTTCACGACTCACCACGTTTCGTTGAACGTTTCGTCTCTTTCTGCATCCTCGGGCGCCAACCAGGACACCCGAAGGGTTCCTCGGCCGGTCAGGGCGATGTTCGAGCGCCAATTCAACACGGCTTTATCGACATCGGAGAAGTCCAACGAATCGTCCGTTCCGAAGCCAGGAAAATACGCGCGATCCTCATCCGAGCCATCAATCCATCTGATGTAGGTCTGGAGCGTCCATATTTCGCGCCACCCTCTGGGAATTAGCCTGGGTGGAGCGATCCTGCCCGACACTGCACGAACATAGAGCGTCCCCACATTCGCGTCACCGTCATACAGCAACCCGACGCGCCGTTCGAACTCCGGATAGCGTCCGGCTTCGTCAGCAATCTCGCTCTTGCGTCGAGATCTCTTCACCAGAACCTGCCCTTGTGCACGACGTGAAACGTTGAGTAGCTCGACCCGGCCCGACACACCCATTATCCCCCACGAGATCGTAGAGGCCCGCTCGCGCGCACACCGTAACCCGCGGAAGAAGCGCTGCGCCCCGTCCAGGAGCGGCGGAACGTCTCATCCTCCATCGCGAAGAGCCCTTCTCCACAACCCGTGACAGAGGGGGGCGTCGCTAGCGGCGTGTTTGCAGGGGGAGCGTCGACTAGAACGAGTTGCCTATGGGCTGCCAGCCGAACCGGGCCCGTATTTCGGCGGCGGAAGGGTGGTACCCGCGACGAGATGCGACGAGAACCGAGTGCAGTAGTGGAAGCTGCAGCAGCGGAGTCAAATCTCGGTCTTCGACGAGGGTGTCGCCGTTCAGAGCGACGCGCTGAAGAGTCGAGTGCGCGAGTAGGCCCTTCACGCTGTCTATCGTTCCGCAGTCAGTCACTGCCAGGGACTCAATGTTTGGCGGAATTAGCCCGCCCACCGTGCGGAGTCTGCGGCACGCTTCAATGTTGATGTGGCGCAGCGAGGGCAATAGCGCCAGCGGCGAGAAATCGGCCAGTTGCTGGCAACCATAGAGCTCTAGCCGGCTGAGACTAGGGAAGGCTCCCATGGCGGTGAGGTCCCTAAGCGCGCGGCTGCGCACGATGGAGAGGTACTCGATTCGGTCGCAACCATCCACGACGAGGTCTTCGAGTCCGCCGCAACCATAACCGTGTATCGACAGCACCCTAAGGGCTGCTCCGTAGCCGCCGGCAAGGTCCAGCGCGGTCCAATCGACAGCAAGGGCCCGCAGATGCGGTAGATCGCTCAGCCGCAATCGCTGGCGCGGGCTGATCACGGCGTCGACCATCGCGAGATTCTCGACACCAGCCGGCAAATGATACAGCGGCGACAGGTCGATGGGCTTCGAACCCGTAACTGCGAGCGATCGCGAATCGAGCGGCGAGAGATCGTCAGAGCGTGACAACGAGTAGAGGGTAATCGGGGTGTCTATTCCCTCGGGCCGATCCTTGAGCAGCTCGATGGCTTCCTTGTCGAGGATATCGATCTGGAAAACCCACGGACCATCAACTGCGCGGGCAATCAGAGCACTTCGGCCGCCGATGGCCGAATCCCAGTCAACAAACCCTAGGCGACCTTCCCAGAAGGCGCGGGCGCTAGTAGATAACATGGCCCGGTCAGTACTTCGGGACAATCGAGTTGATCTTGTTCGCTAGGTTCGGCACGTTTCCCGTCTTTGGGCCGCAGTAACTTGAATTGTCTTCTGTTCTGCAATCCTGAGGTCGACTCGTCGGGTACCAGTGACGGCGACCCGATTCGCAGCGTTCTCTGCCTCCTGCGTGATCTTGCCACTAGCCCCGTGTTGCGCCGGTCGAACGCTGATCTGCTTAGACATGCCAACGTACGGAAGCCCGGTCTCCGAGTCTTTCACAAGGTAAACGCCTCGCTCAATCTTGGGCAGCGCTCGTGCGGCAACCCGTCGTGCGGCAACTCATGTTTCGGCGGCCCTGGCAGCCATCCCGGCTCTCGCCAAGGCGACAGCGGCTCCGGCGCCGACCGCGGCGAGCGCGATGCCGGCGGCGGCCAGGGCGCGGCTTGCTTCTTGTCGCCTGGCGACAACGTAGGCAACGACTGAGGCCGCCAGGCCGACTGGTCCGAGGACCGTGGACGCCACCGATGCGACGGCGGCGACGATGCCGGAGAACTTCTTGCAGGCGAAGGTGCCGTCCAGGTCGGTGCAGTTGATGGGGTCGGCGTTGCAGTAGTCGCAAGCGTTGGCTGATCCGCCAGCGACGGGGTCGACGGATAGGAAGCGACCTGTGCTCAGCAGGTAGAGGCGCCCGCCCATGAGGATGGCGCCGCCGATGGCTTGGGCGGTGCGCTGGTCGGCGCCCAGCCAGCCGTAGCGGGCGGGTGGTCCGGTGGATCGCGCAGCTCCTCGACATGCACGAAAGCGACCGCGGCCGGCACCACCAAGCCACGCACGGCTACGACATGATCGACGGCTACCTGCACTGCCCCCAGATCCCCGACCACCTCGCCATGATCAGGCGGCCCCCGCGCCTTTCGATCGGACCCGAACCACGCGCTCGAGCCGGAGGCGTCGGGAGTCCGAAGACGATGTCGCCCGCTGGCGACGCAACAAGGACGCCTTCGAGATGGTCGGGTCCCGGATATCGCCGAGCGGAAGTTGTACCGGTTCGAGCGCCACGGCACTGCAAGTGCGGGCAACCCGCGCTACGTCTGCCCCGCTCAGGCGGGCAAGATCATCTGCAACGGATGTCCCCTCTACGCCGGGGGCGCACCGACCGACACCGGCCTCCCCGAGGTCACCGCGCCGAACCCGCTGCCCAAGGCTTGCAGCGCAAGGACGATCACCGTGAAGCGGAGCGTCGATCGCAAGCTGCGCCAGGACCTTTACTAGATGTCCGACGAGTGGATCGCCTCGTACACCCGCCGGGCTCGGATCGAGGCGTGGTTCGGCATCGTCAAGGCCCACCCGGAAGGCGGAATCCGCCGAGGCTGGACCCGCCACGTCGGCCTGATCCAGACCAGCCTCATGCTGGCCCTGACCGTCGCCGCCATCAACCTGCGCCACCTCGTCGCCTGGGCCCGCGAGACCGAACACCCGCGACGAAATCGTGCTGATTGGACACGGCCGACTAAGGCTTCGAGGAGTACGACGCCGAAGGCAACCTCGGCGCACACCCGCCGGAAGCCGCGTAGCGGCTCGAGTCGAACAACCCACAGCTCCAGTCCACTCCCAGCCCGCAGGCCACGCCTGACGGGCTAGGTGCGGGCGATCACACCGCGCAACCTTCGGTCGTCCCGTCCGACGGCTGGGCACCCAGAGCGATCAGCGGGCGCAGCCGCCCGCGCACAACAGCCCCGAGGGACAGCAGACCCCGCCCAGGACCACCCCCGGGCAGGGATTCACACACTCTGCGACGCACGTTTCGCACGCAGCTCAGAGCGGAGACGGTGGGATTTGAACCCACGGTAGGGGTAACCCCCTACACGGCCTTAGCAGGGCCGCGCACTAGGCCACTATGCGACGTCTCCAAGACGGGGGACAGGCTACAGGCGCCAGGCGGCGCCGGACAAAAGGCCTCAGTGCTCGAGCCCCCACTGCCGGTCGGTGAGCATGCGCGCGATGCCCAGGCCGATCGCGAGGGCCGCGACGACGAGCGCGGCCGAGACGCCGTACGACATCGCGTGCGTGATGTCGCCGTTGGAGAGGTAGAACACCGCCCGGTAGGCCGGCACGCCCGGGACCATGATCGTCACGGCAGGGACGTAGACGGTGATCCGGGGGATGTTGAGGCGCGGCGCCACCCACGCGGCGAGCAGCCCCACGAGGCACGCGGCCGCGGCGGCGGCGGCCTGCGGCGGCCACTGCACGTGCTCCACCAGGGCGATCCGCAGCACGTTCGGCACCGTCGCCACGAGCGCGGCCACCAGGGCCATGCGCCGCGGGCTGTTGAACATGAGCGCGAAGCCCAGCACGCCGACGAACGAGGCGACGGCCCGCAGCAGCACCAGGGCCACGGTCCCCAGCGCCACTGGCTGCGGCGGGTCGGGCGAGAGGCCGACGATGATCGACACCGCCCACACCGAGAACGCGGCCGAGACGAGGATCATCATCGCGTGCGTGAGCCGGGCCAGGCCCGCGGAGAAGTCGAGCTTGGCCAGGTCGAGGGCGCCGGTGACCAGGGGGAACCCGGGGACGAGGAACAGCGCCGCCGAGGCGTAGCCGGCCTCGTGGACGCCGGTCGTCAGGCCCGCCAGGTGGACCAGCTCGACGAACCCGAGGTAGGCGCCGCTGGCGAGCGCCGCTGCGACCAGCGCGATGCCGAACTGGTTGAACCCGCGGTGCAGCGCCAGGCGCCGCAGCCCCTGCCCGAGGAAGGCGCCGACGAAGGCGCCGATGATCTCCACCGGGCCGCCGCTGTTGAGGAACGCGAACGCGGCACACGCGATGGCCGCCCACAGGGCATTGAGCACCACCGGGTACAGCGGGCCCTTGTGCTCGATCGCGTCGACCTCGGCGGCGACCTCCTCGACGGTCCACCCACCACGTGCCTCGACGCGCTGCGCCAGCCACTCGAGCTCGGCGAGGCGGTCGGTGTTGACGCCGATGTTGCGCACCTCGAGCACCTCGGTGCGGAAGGACCGCCCACGGTGCGAGGTCGTCGTGATCTCGGTGAGGGTGACGTGGGCCTCGTGTCGGTCGATGCCCAGCGCCGCGGCCACCCGGGCCATCGACGCCTTGACGCGGTAGGAGCCGGTGCCCGACGAGAGCGACAGCCGCCCCACCCGCAGCACCACGCCGGATCGGCGGATGAGGTCGAGCTCCTCGTCGTCCGGTTGCAGGGGCACGACGACCATGATGGCGGTTCGTCGGACGACTCGACCAGGCCAACGGCCTACCGCGGGGTGTCGCCCCGCTCGTCGGGCGGCGCCAGGGCCGCGACGGACGCCCGCGGTCGCGCCCAGGCCGGGCCGTGCCGGCGCAACCAGAGGTCCGCGAGCACCACCACGCCCAGCGCGCCGACCCCCAGCACCGCGCCGGCCAGCACGTCGGTGAACCAGTGGTCGCCCAGGTAGAGCCGCGACGCGGACATGAGCACGGTGGCCAGCAGTGCCACGACGAACCCGGCCAGCGCACGACGCAGGCGCGGGCTGCGCCGCCACCACAGGTAGGCCAGGGCCAGCGTGAATGCCGCGGTGCCCACCGCGTGCCCCGACGGGAAGGAGAGCGTGGTCTCCACGGGCCCGACGACGTCGACGGCCGGGGGCCGGGCACGGTCCACCACGTGCTTGATGACGAGGGCGACGGCCTCGGCGCCGCCGAGCGCCAGGGTCAGCAGCAGGGCCTCGTCGAACCGCCGCCGCCACAGCAGCAGCGCCACCGTCACGGCGGCGATGATGGGCAGCACCGTCTCGCCGCCCAGCGTGCTGATGGCCTGCGCGAGCGACGTCGCCACCGCGTCCCGGTGGGCCACGAACCAGGCCATGGTGGGACGGTCCGCCAGCGCGACGTCGCCGCTCTCGCCGACACCCTCCATGATCCCGGCGAGCGCCACGATGCTCCCGAGGACCACGACGAGCGCCGCGGTGACGGCCGTCCGGGTAGGAGTCATGACGGCTCGGGCACGGGCGAGCGGCGGCGTCGTCACCTGCGGTTTCCTTCCGGGAGGCTGCGGCGATCCGATCGCACCCACCTGAGAGCCACCTGGGTGTCCTGTGAAGGACCTGTCGACGTGCGGGCAGGCCTGGCGGCGCGGCTCAGCGCGCGAGCTCGTCGGCCCCACGAAGGCCGCCTACCGGCGCCGCGGCGAAGTGCGAGGCCTTCCAGGCCACCCAGCCGCAGACGACGGCGGCAGGCACCTCCGACACGGCGGCCATGGTGATGGCGATGGCCAGGTGGTGCGGCGTGACCGAGCTGAGGATGTCGAACCAGGCGTCGAGCACGAACAGAGGCAGCGTCAGCAGCGCCACCGTGCGCGTCGCCGGGCGCCCCTGCCGCAGCAGCACGCCGATGAGCACGAGCCCGACGGTCTCCGCGGTGTCGATCCCCACCCAGGCCAGGGTGTGCGGGTTCATCCCGAGGTAGGCCCACGTGGACCAGTCGCGGTGCAGCTGCCGCGGGGCGGCGGCGGTGCCGAGGTACACGGTCCAGCCGGCGAGCCCCACGGCGACGGCCACCAGGGCGGTCCCGACGATGCGCTCGCGGCGGCGGTCCCGCACCCGCGACACCAGCCAGCGCCCCAGGGGCACGCGACCGGCGCGGTCCCCGCCGTCCGCCGCGGGCGGGCGCGCCACACCGGCACCACCCAGGGTGGTGACGGACGTGTGGTCGACCATGCCGGGCCCTCCGCTGCCGACGACGCTCGCGACGACGACCCATGGTGCCCCGCGAACCTGCGAACTCGATGTGCGTCGCAAGCGGGCCCAGGTCGACGGCCAGGTCGTCGCCCGACGGACCGCCGCCACGGATGCGGACCGCGAGCACTCTGCTCCAACGTCCGAACGGCGCGCCGCGTCACCGACGAGCCGGCGACGCTCCCGGTAGGTTCACGCGCGTGATGCGTACGGCTCGCTGGACGCGGGGGGCTGATCACCGTCGCGTGGGTCTCCTACGCCGTCCCTCTCGCGTGGGTGGTGCCACATCCGTCCCCATCCTGTTCTGCGGCACGCACTGCACCACAGCGGTCGTCGCCCCCGTGACGGCGGGCACCCGTCGCGCGACGGATGCCGCGACGCTCAACATTCCGCCGGCCGCGTCCGGGGCTGGCGCTCTGCGTGCGGAAGGTCGGTGACGTTGCGATGGAGCCATCGAGCTTCGCGCTCTTCCTCACGGGCGTTCTAGCTGCGGTCGGCGCCATTGCCAGCACCAGGAACTGGGCGAACGGCTGGGACGCCAAGGTCTACGACGACCATGGGGTGGGTGTCCGCACCCGCTGGAACCTGCGCGTGCTGGTATGCAGTGTCGGAATGACGCTCGTCGTGACCAGCTTCCCCATGCCGACCGCGACCGCGGAACGCCTGACGCTGAGCGCCGCGGTTGCGGCGGCTTGGCTGTTGACCGCGGCGACGTGGATCGCGTCACGGGGGGAACTGTGGCGGCGGTTCGTCGAGGCCGGCGGCGGCAGGGCCCGGATCTGGGAGGGAACACACAACAGGCTGCGGCCGAGGGAACTCACGCGCCGGGGCTGGGTCTACTCGAGTCTTGTGGTGACGTCGCTGCTGCTGTCGTGTCTGATACTCACGGCGGAGGTGCTGGGGCCGTGGTAGACGCCGCCCGGTTCTAGGCCGGCCGGGCGGGGCGCCGCCTACACCGTCCGCTTCCGCCGGGCGCTGGCGCGAAATGGACGCGTGCCCAGCGACCTGCGCGGCGCCGAACCCTTCGGCTGCTAGGCGGGCGACCGCTCGAGGCCGGCGCGGGAGCGGGCGGCCAGGATCGTGCCCCACGCCGCCCCCCACCTGCCCAGCCGGGCCGGCACGATCGGGGGAACCTGGTGGAACGTCGCGGCCGCGTGCACCTTGGCGATCGTCGGTTCGAGGACCTGGGCCCACGCCTGGGCGAGGCCACCGCCGACCACGATGAGGCTCGGGTCGACCAGCGCCACCAGGTCGAGCACGCTGCGGGCCAGCGCGGTGGTCGCCTCGTCGAGCATCGCGACGGCACGGGCGTCGCCGGCACCGGCGGCGTCGATCAGGTCACGGGCCGTGGTGGTCCCGGCGCCCGCCCCGGTCAGCGCGCCCCAGCGATGGCCCAGCTGGGCCCCTCCGACGTAGGTCTCCAGGCACCCACGCTGGCCGCAGCTGCACAGCCGGTCACCGCCGAGGGAGACGTGGCCGATCTCGCCCGCCGCGCCGTGCGCCCCGCGCCGGATCTCGCCGTCGGTGACGTGAGCCCCGGCGATGCCTGTCCCCAGGCCGAGCACGAAGACGTCGGCGTAGCCGCGCGCGGCGCCGAGCACCACCTCCGCCTGGGCGGTGGCGGCAGCGTCGTGCACGACGACGCCGGGGACGCCGAGGGCCGCCGAGAGCGCATCGGCCGGAGCCGTGCCCTCGAGCCAGCGCACGTTGCTGCACGCGACGACGACCCCCTCCTCGTCGATGATCCCGGGAACAGCGAACCCGACCGCGGCGGGAGCATCCGAGCCCACGAACTCCCTGACGAGCGCCGTCAGCTGCGTCAGCGGTTCCCCGTGTCGAGGCGTGGGGACGTCCGCACGGCGCAGCGTCGTCCACTCGCCGTCCGCCTCGCGGGCGAGCAGCAGCTTGGTGTCGGTGCCGCCGCAGTCGATGCCCAGCAGGAGTGTCACCGTGCGCGCCCCGGCTCGTCGAGGGCGGCCCGCAGGGCTCGCACCAGGGCCTCGTCGGTCACGTCCCGCGCCGTGGAGCCGGCACGCTCGAGCGATCCCAGGTCCACCCGATGGTTCTCCCGGACCGTTGCCTTCGCCGACGAGTGGATCGCCGCGACGCCCGTCGCCACGACCGCGGCGACGGCGGCGGGCTCCACCCCCGCTCCCGCCATCACCTGCAGGTGGTCCCCTGCGCGAGCCACGAGGCGGCCGATGACGTCGAGACCTTCGGTGGCTCGGCTCGCACCGCCGGAGGTCAGCAGCCGGTCGACACCCAGGTCGATCAGCTGGTCGAGGGCCTCGTCGAGATCGTCCAGCGTGTCGAACGCCCGGTGGAACGTCAGCTCCGCCGTTCCGGCGAGCGCCCTGATCCGGCCCACCAGAGCGGCGTCGACCCGTCCGTCCCGCAGCACGCCGACCACCACGCCGCGGGCTCCCCCGTCGAGCGCGGCACGGACGTCGTCGAGCAGCACGGCTTCCTCGGCCGCGCTGTACTCGAAGCCACCCGCGCGCGGGCGCACGAGGACGTGGACGGACGGCATCGCGGCCACGGCGGCCGCGAGGAGGCCGGCCGGCGGCGTCAGACCTCCGAGCGCCAGCGCGGTGCAGAGCTCGATGCGGTCGGCCCCGCCGCGGAGCGCGGCGCCGATGCCGTCCGGGTCCTGGACCGCGATCTCGAGTGCGACGCTCACAGCATCCGCGCCGTGAGTGCAGGCCGGTCGGTGAACGTGTCGTACGGGTGCATCGGGCGTTCGATGCGGTGGTGCCCGAGCCGCTCGAGGTCCTGGTCCACCGGACCCGGGGTGAGCGCGAGGGTCCAGCCCTGCGCGACGGCGTACAGGGTCGGCTCGAGGTAACCGATCTTGGTGACGATGATGTCGGCGAGCGCCGGGTCCAGGTCGATCGCCGCGAAGTCGTCCGTCGCATGGAAGGCCTTACGGAACTCGGTGACGACGATCCGCAGACCGCCGTGCCGGACCACCGCGATGCGGCCGGCGGCCGGGTCACCGTCGTACCGCCCGACGAGCTGGCCGGTGATGCGCACCGGCGGGCTCACCCGACCGTCGACCCGTGCACCGGCCGTGACGTCGACCGGCGCCCCGGACGGCAGGGCGAAGATCTCGTCGATCGCGGGCTGGTCGAAGATCGAGGCGACATAGGTGACGGGAGCGTCCTCCCCGGTCAGCTCGGGCTTGGACAGCAGCCGGTGCAGCGTCCAGGTGACGTCGCCGCTGCCGCCCGCGCCCGGGTTGTCCCCGGAGTCGCTGATGACGTACGGCCGCCCCCCGCCGGACGCCCGGTGCTGGAGCGCCCGAGCGACTCCGTCGTCGAGCGAACCGGGCGGTCCGACGAAGGCGAACTCGTCGCGGGCGTCCCACAACGACCGGGCGAGGCCCTCGGCGGCCGGCCCGAGCACGGCCGGGTCGTCACCCGACACGAGGACCGTGGCGTGGCACCGCGGCTCGTCGGCCCAGGCGTAACCGATCCAGATCCCGGCGTCGGTGACGCCCTCGAGCGCTTCGACCTCCGGGATGCGGGCATAGAGGCTGCGGGCCGGCTCGACCCTGGTCGAGGTCTTCTCGCCGGGCAGCAGGATGGGGACCCGGACCCAGGCCCGGCGCGGCCGGTCGTCCCGCCGGAGCCAGGCCAGCAGGGTGCGAGCCGACCGCTCCCGCGTCTCCCACGAGTCCTCGTGCGGCGCCATCCGGAAGCACGTGGGCAGGTCCACCGCGAGCGCGAACCGCTCCGAGACGTTGCCGTGCAGGTCCATCGGCGCCGCGAGGAGCGGCCGGGGCCCGACGAGCTCGCGGATGGCCGCCACGAGGTCACCCTCCGCGTCGTCCATGCCGTCCACGCTCATCGCACCGTGGACCTCGAGATAGACCGCGTCGAGCGTCGCCGGGCCGAGCTCCGTGAGCCCGCGCAGCATGCGCGCCTTGAAGTCGTCATAGACGGCGCGCAGCACCGGGCCGCCGGGGATGGACCGGGCCGCGAAGACCCCGAGCCACTGCGCGGAGTCCCGGAGCTCGCTGCCCGGGGCCAGGAACGGGTACCAGCCGACGACGTCGTCGCCCTCACGCACGACGAAGTCGCGGTAGCCCGCCCGGTGCTGGGCGTACTGGCTGGACTCGATCGCCATGCCGAGGATGGCGATGCGGGGTGTGGACGGGGTGGTCATCGACGTGTTCCTCCGGACATGGTGGCATCGGTCGTTGCGGGGGCGCCGGCGCGGAGGCGATCGGCCTGGTGCCGGCCGATCAACCCCTCGGTGACGGCGAGCTCGAGCACGTCGCCCCCGGCCGCGTCGTGGGCCAGCCGGGCCGCCGCGGCGTAGCCGACGAGCGGGACGAGGGCCGTCAACCACCCCGACGCGGCATCCGCACGCTCACGCAGCAGGCTCTCGTTGGCCTCGATGCCGCGCACGCACAACCGGTCGAGCGCGGCGCAGCCTCGGCCGAGCCAGTCGATCGCGGTGAGCAGGGCGTGGGCGATGGCCGGCTCGAACGCGTTGAGCTGGAGCTGTCCGTTCTCGGCCGCCATCGTGACGGTGAGGTCCGCGCCGGCGACGAAGAACGCGACCTGGTTGACCATCTCGGGGATCACCGGGTTGACCTTGCCCGGCATGATCGACGAGCCCGCCTGCAGCGCCGGCAGACGGATCTCCCCCAGGCCCGTCTGCGGGCCGCTGGACAGCAGCCGCAGGTCGTTGCAGATCTTCGCCAGCTTCATCGCGGTGCGCTTGAGGACGCCCGAGAAGAGCAGGAACGCACCGGTGTCCCACGTGGCCTCGATCATGTCGGCGGCCGGGACCAGGTCGACTCCCGACAGCCCGGCGAGGACCGCGACCACGCGCTCGCGGTAGCGAGGGTCGGCGGTGATACCGGTCCCGATGGCGGTGGCGCCGAGATTGCACTCCCGCAGCAGGGCGGTCGCCTCCCGCAGCCGCTGCCTGTCCTCCTGGAGCGTCACGGCGAAGGCCGTGAGCTCCTGCCCGAGGGTCATGGGCACCGCGTCCTGCAGCTCGGTGCGACCGACCTTGGGGGTGGCCGCGAACACCCGCCCACGCTCGGCGAAGGCCTCCGAGAGCTCGTCGAGACGCTCGAGCAGCCCGGCGGTCGCGAACTGCAGGGCGAGGCGGAGGGCGGTCGGGTAGACGTCGTTGGTGGACTGGCACTTGTTGACGTGCTCGATCGGGTGCACGCGGTCGTACGACCCGCGCGGGAGCCCCAGCGAGTCGAGGGCGAGGTTGGCGACGACCTCGTTCGCGTTCATGTTCGTCGACGTCCCCGCGCCGCCCTGCAGCACGTCGACCGGGAACGAGCTGTCGGCGTCTCCCCGGATCACGACGTCGCACGCCTGGCCGATCGCCTGCCCGACGTCCGCCGGGATCAGGCCCAGCCCGGCATTGGTGACGGCCGCCGCCTTCTTCACCAGGCCGAGCGCCCGCACGAAGTCCCGGTGCCGACCGACCGGTGTGCCGCTGACCGTGAAGTTGCCCAGGGCCCGTTGCGTGTGCGCGCCCCAGAGCGCCGCCTCGGGGACGTCGACCGCGCCCAGGCTGTCGCTCTCGCGCCGGACGGCCTCGGTCGTGCGCGCCGACGACGGATCGACTCCTCCTGCGTGCACTGTCACCACGGTCGTCGCCCGGTGGCCGGCGCGGTGAGGGCGGCACGCGCGGTCCTGCGGCGCAGCTGCTCGTCGGGATCGGGTGACGGTGCGGCGGCCAGCAGGCGCCGGGAGTAGGGGTCCCGCGGCCGTGTCAGCACGTCCTGGCTGGTCCCGACCTCGACGATCTCGCCGCGCAGCATCACCGCGACCCGGTCGGCCATCGAGTGCACGACCGCCAGGTCGTGGCTGATGAACAGGCACGCGAACCGGTAGCGCTCCTGCAGGGACCGCAGCGCGTCCAGGACGTGGGCCTGGACCGACACGTCGAGCGCGGACGTCGGTTCGTCGGCGATGAGCAGGCTGGGGTCCAGCGCGATCGCGCGGGCGAGGCCGACGCGCTGGCGCTGCCCGCCCGAGAGCTCGTGCGGGTAGCGGAGCGCGTAGTCGCGCGGCAGCTCGACGGCGTCCAGCAGCTCGAGCACCCGCGCGGTGCGCGCCCGACGACCCGACCCGTGCGGGCCACGGTGGATGAGGAGAGGCTCGGCGATGACCGACGCGACGGTCATCCGGGGGTCCAGGGACGAGCCGGGGTCCTGGAAGACGACGCCGACCTGGGAGCGCGCCTGCTTGTCGGCACGGCTCAGGGCGAGGCGTTGACGCACCTCGTGGCCGAGCAGCCGCACGCTGCCCTCGGCCACGGGCAGCAGCCCGAGCGCGGCGCGGCCGAGCGTGGACTTGCCCGAGCCGGACTCACCGACCAGGCCGACGATCTCGCCGCGCCCGATCGCCAGGCTCACGTCGCGCACGGCCCGGAACGTCGCGCCACCACGCCGGTAGTCGATGCTCACGTGGTCGAAGCTCAGGGCGGCCTCGCGCATCCCCGCGTCGGGCTCGGCGACGGCCGCAGCGGGCGCGTCACCGCCGGCTGGCGCGGCCTCGATCACGTCCCACTGGGCGGCCGGGAGCCGCGGCACCGCGTCGAGCAGGCGCCGGGTGTAGGCGGCCGTCGGGTGCTGGAGCACGTCACGCACCGCGCCGACCTCCACGATCCGCCCCTGGTACATGACGGCCACGCGGTCGGCGACGTCGGCGACGACGCCCATGTTGTGGGTGACCAGCAGGAACGCGGTCGACGAGCTGGCGGCCAACCGGTGGATCAGATCGAGGATCTCCGCCTGGATCGTCACGTCCAGGGCCGTCGTCGGCTCGTCGGCGACGATGAGGCGCGGCCCGCACGCGAGGGCGATGGCGATGACGACGCGTTGGCGTTGCCCGCCTGACAGCTCGTGCGGGTACCCCTTGGCCCGCACCTCGGGCTCGGGGACACCGACCCGGGACAGCAGCTCGATCACCCGGCGATGGACCTCGGCGGGCGCGCATCGCTCGTGGTTGGTGATGGCCTCGGCGATCTGGGCGCCGACCGTCATCGTCGGGTTCAGGGCCGTCATCGGCTCCTGGAACACCATGGCGACGTCCTTGCCGCGGAGCCGGTTCATCCGCTGCTCCCCGGCGTCCAGCAGGCTCTCGCCCGCCAGCGTGACCCGCCCGCTGACGTCGGCGGTCGAGGGCAGCAGGCCGATGACCGCCAGCGACGTCACCGACTTCCCGGAGCCGGACTCGCCGACGAGCGCCAGGACCTCGCCGGGGAAGACCTGCAGGCTGATCCCGTCGACCGCCGGCACCACGCGGCCCTCGCTGTGGAACGAGACGGCGAGGCCGTCGATGTCGAGGACCGGCTCCGCAGCGGCCGGGGGCGTCGTCGCGCTCACAGGTCCCGCCCCCGCACGTCGAACACGTTGCGCAGGCCGTCCCCGATGAAGTTGAAGCCGCACACCGTCAGGACGATGCACAGGCCGGCCGGGAAGATCAGCCACCACGCACCCGAGTAGGTGTACGTGATGCCCCTGGTCAGCATCGCGCCCCAGTCGGTCTGCGGCGGCTGCAGCCCCATGCCCAGGAACGAGACGTAGGCGACGAGCAGGATCGCGTCTGCCACCTGGAAGGTCGCGTTGACGATCATCGTGCCGATCGTGTTCGGCACGATGTGACGGACGACCGTGCGGGCGTGGGAGCCCCCGACGGCGCGGACCGCCAGGACGTACTCCCGGGTCTTGATCGACAGGGACTCCGCGCGGATCAGCCGGGCCGGCACCAGCCACGACACGGCACCCAGGACGAGGATCATGAGCTGGATCGACGGTCGGGTGATGGTCGAGAGGATGAGCAGCAGGAACGTCGCCGGGATCGCGATGCCGGCGTCCACGATGCGCATCATGACGACGTCCACCCAGCCGCCGACGTAGCCGGCCACGGCGCCCCAGATCGTGCCGATGACGGTGGCGAGGATGCCGGCCGCGAGGCCGATGGTGATCGACGTCTGGCCGCCGACCATGAGCCGTCCGAGGACGTCGTACCCCAGGTCGTCGGTTCCCAGGGGGTGGCCGTCCACCCCCGGTGCGGCGTTGAGATCGGCGTAGATGTCGGGCTGGGTCTGGTTGGTGTGGTGGAGCAGCGGCCCCACGAAGCAGAAGACCAGCAGCGCCAGGATGATGACGGTGCCGACGATCGCCAGCCGGTTCGACAGGTAGCGGCGCAGCGCGCGCCGGCCCGGCGAGACGCCTCCGACGGCCGGGGCGGTCTCGGCCTCGACGACGGCGCTCATCGCAGTGCTCCCCGGGTGCGCGGGTCGAGCGCCGCCTGCAGCAGGTCGGCGAGCAACGATCCGACGACGGTGGCGATCGCGATGATGAGGATGCAGCCGAGCAGCACGGGGTAGTCGCCCTGCTGGGCGGAGCGCCAGAACAGCAGGCCCATCCCGGGGTAGTTGAACAGCGACTCGACGACGAGCATCCCGCCGAACATCACCGGCAGGTAGTAGCCGAGCATCGCAATGACCGGGGTGAGGGAGTTGCGCACCACGTGGCGCACGATGACGCGCCCCCGCGACGTCCCCTTGGACCGCGCGGTCCGCACGTAGTCCTCGCTGAGGTTGTCGAGCGTCGCCGAGCGCATGTAGCGCGAGAAGGTCGCGACGATGCCCAGCGTGCCGGTGATGACGGGCAGCACCAGCACGCGCGGGTCGGACAGCAGCTGGAGCACGGTGACGTTGCCCCCGGGGGCGATGGCCGGCACCCAGCGCAGCTTCTGGGCGAAGACGATGATGACGATGAGGCCGAGGAAGAACGACGGCGTCGAGTAGACGACGAAGTTGAGCGCCGTCAGCGCGTAGTCGGCGAACCGGCCGCGGCGCACCGCCTGGAAGATCCCCATCGGCAGGGCCACCACCAGGGCGATCACCATGCACAGGGCGGCGAGGAGCAGGGTCTTGGGCAGGCTGGCGGCGATCGCCGCCGAGACCGGCATGTTGAGCTTGAACGACACGCCGAGGTCGCCGCGCGCGATCTGGCCGAGGTAGTTGACGTACTGCCGCCACACCGGCAGGTCGTAGCCGTGCGCGTGGTTGAAGGCGTCGATCTGCTGGGCGTTGGCCTGCATGCCGAGGATGCCGGCGCCGGGGCCGTCGGGCATGGCCAGGTGCAGCAGGGAGAACACGATCACGGTGACGATGGCGACGACGACGAGGGCCTGGACGAGGCGTTTCACCAGGTACCAGCGGTAGGTCGTCCGCCAGCCGGCGCGCGGCCGCGGGCCCGCGGCACCGGGCAGGTCAGCGCCTGGGGCGACGACCGCGTCGCCGGTGAGGGCGGCAGCGTTCATGAGTCCGGGTTCCTTCGTTCTCGCGGGTGGGGCCGGGGGCGGCGGTGCGGGGGACGGGGACCCCGCCGGACACCGCCACCCCCGGCTGCTGCGTCAGGACTTCCAGCTCCACTTCTGCGGGTAGAAGTCACCAGCCGGGTCCTGCGTGCCGATCTGCAGCTGGTTGCTGACGACCGACACCTGGTAGACCGGGTTCGGCAGCCACAGCACCGGCAGGTTCTGCGCGAGGTACGCGGAGTACTGCTGCTCGGCGTTGGGGTCCGAGGACACGAGGGTCGCGTTGATGAGGTCGAACGCCTTCTGGTCCACGTACTGGCCGGCGTTCCACTTCACGCCGCTGGCCCACAGGTGGTCACCCGTCGGGTACGCGTTGAAGTACCACGAGCCGGCGGTGCCGAAGAAGACCAGCTGCCACGAGCAGTCGGACCCGCTCTTGCACTTCTGCGCCTCGGTGAGCACCGAGTCCAGCGTGGCGTCCTGGATGGTCATGTCGACGCCGATCTTGCTGTACGCCGACTTGATCGCCGCCATCATGTTGTCGGTCTCCTGAGACCCGTTCTGGGTCATCACGGTGATCTTCATCTGCGTGCCGGAGGCGATGCCCGCTCCGCACTGGCCGGCGCCCGTCCCGGCGTTGGTGCACGCCAGGATCCCGTCGGAGCCCTTGGTCCACCCGTTGTCGGTGAAGTACTTCTCCGCAGCGGTGAGGTCGTACGGGTACGGGTTGTTGGACTGCACGCTCGACAGGTAGTCCGACGGCGGGTTCTGGGGGACCGGCCCGTAGTCAGGCGCGGCCGCCCCGTGCCAGACCTTCTCGGAGATCGTCTTCTGGTCGACCGCGCTCTGCAGGCCCTGACGGACGTAGAGCTGCTTGAAGACGGCACCCATCGTCGGGTTGGCGAAGTTGTACGGCATGTACGTGACCGACCACCCGTCCCAGGGCGCCACCGAGTAGCCGAGGTCGGTGAACTGCGCCGAGGTGCTCAGCTGCGACGGCGTGATGAAGCCGTAGTCGACGCCCTTGGCCCGCAGGTCGTTCATCTCGGCGTCGTTGGACGTGTAGGGCTTGAAGTTGACCGTGTCGATGTGCGGCTTGTCCTTGCCGGTGTACTTCGTGTTGGCGACGATCGTCACGCTGCCGTCCGAGGTCCACGACTTGACGACGTACGGGCCGTCGACGACCCGCCACAGCGGGTTGGTGCTGTAGGTGGTCATGTCCTTGGCCTGGTCCTCGATGAAGGTCCAGACCTGCTTGGCCCCGGCGGTGGTCTTGTCGTAGTCACCCACGGCGCCGGAGGCGCTCGTCTTGTCCCAGGCGTGCTGCGGCATCGGGCTGAACAGCGTGAGCTCGTTCGCGAGGATGAACTGCTGGGCGTAGGCCTTGTCGAACGTCAGCGTGAAGTGCTTGTCGTCGGTGATGGTGAACGCGGTGACGTTGTCGGGGAACAGCCCCTTGGAGTACGAGCCCCACTGATCCGTGTTGGCCTTGATGAGGTTGAAGGCGAACTGCACGTCGCGCGACGTCACGGGCGAACCGTTGTCCGACCAGGTCAGGTCGCCGAGCGTGACGGTGATCGACGTGTTGTCGGGGCTGAACGTGTAGGACGAGGCCACGGACGCCGCGGTGTCCAGCTCCATCCGCCCGCTCGTGCCGTCGTACGTGAACAGGGACGGCCAGTTGGTCGTGTGGATCGCGTTGTTGGACGTGATCATCTTGTCCGGCGGGCTGATCGGGGCGATCCAGTTCGGGCCCTGGCCGGGGGCGAGCGCGTAGGTGACGGGCTTGGTGCTGGAGCCGGCGCCCGAGCCCGCACCCGTGGCCCCCGTCGCCGAGGGAGCACTGGTGCTGGAGCTGGGCGAGCACGCTGCCACGGCGAGCGTGCCTGCCGCGATCAGCGCGGCGGTCAGTGCAAGCCTCCGACTACTACGACCGGTTGACGCGGTGTGCATGAAGACCTTCTTCCATCGTGGGGAGACGCCGTTGTTCGTGACGATAGGCTCAGGTCGTTTCTTCGACGTAAGTCACATGTTTCGTCGATATCGAATGATGTCGACGGCTGCAACCCCGTGGACCGAGAACGTGGTGAGCATGTGCGAGGCTAGACCCTCGAATATCGGCTGGCAACGGCGGATCTGGCCCTGGCGTCACCGATTGTCACCGCGTAGAGTCCGGTCTATTATTTCGATCACGAAGTAACCGGGAAGGCGGTCACGAGTGTCCGGTGCAGCAGCAGGGACCCCCGCGTCGCGAGGCGAGCACTCCGCCGTCGTCGCGCTCATCGCCTCCGGTCGCGCCACCAGCCGGATCGCGATCTCCCGGGCCCTGGGGATCGCCCCGTCGACCGCTTCGCTCCGGGTCCAGGACCTCATCGACGCCGGCCTCGTCGTCGAGTCAGGGGACGACCGGCCGACCGGAGGTCGCCGCGCGAAGGCGCTGTCGCTGAAGCCCGGCGGCGGCGCCGTGCTGGCGGTGGACCTCGGCACCCACCACGCGAGGGTCGCGCTCGTCGACATGACGGGTGAGATCCAGGCGGTCGAGGAGATCGAGGTCGACATCGCCGGGGGGCCGGAGGCGGTGCTCACCACGGTCGTCGCCGCGGCCCTGGCCATCGACGGGCGCCCGCAGGTGCGCGCGCTCGGCCTGGCGCTGCCCGGACCCGTCAACATCGCCACCGGCGCGGTCGTGCTCCCGTCACGCATGCCGGGTTGGAAGGACTTCGCCGCGGGCGACTGGATCGCCGAGACCTACGGCATCCCCGTGGTCGTGGAGAACGACGCGAACCTCATGGCCTACGGCGAGTACATCGCCCACGGCGGGGGCCCGCACGACACCGTGACCGTCAAGGCCGGCTCCGGGATCGGCGCCGGCGTCATCGTGCAGGGCAGCATCCACCGCGGGGACACCTTCGCCGCCGGCGACATCGCCCACGTGCGCGTCGATGCCGCCGGCGACCGCCCGTGCTCGTGCGGGAACCACGGCTGCCTCGAGACCGTCGCCTCCGGTGCCGCGCTGCTGGCGATGCTGCGCGCGCAGGGTGTCGACGTCGCCACCACCGCGGAGGTCGTCGCCCTCGCTCAACAGGGCCATCCCCTGGCGACCACGGCAGTGCGGGGTGCGGGCGCCCGGCTCGGCGGCGTGCTGTGCGCCGTGACGAACTTCTTCAATCCCACGGCCATCTACCTGGGAGGCCTGCTGTCGACCGTCGAACCGTTCGTGGCCGCCGTCCGGTCGGAGATCTACCAGGGCTCCCACCCGCTGGCGACCCAGCACCTGACGATCGAACGAACCCGCAACGACCGCAACGCGACCCTCATCGGCGCCTCGCGACTGGCGATCGAGCACACCCTGCACGTCGGCGTGACGGCGTAGCCCGACGATGCCGTCGGCCCTCTCACGCCAGGAGGAACGACACGTCCACCCCCGACGCCAGCTCGGTGGGTGGGGCGCCGGCTCGGAACAGGCGCGCGCCGGCGGCGACGCCGCCGAGCGTGAGCTCGTCGCCCCGCCGCCGCAACCACGTCCCCTCCCGCAGGCCGACCACCGGAACGTCGGACTCCTCGTGGAACTGGCGGATCCGCTCCTCGCGGGTCTCGCCCTGGTGGGTGTCCCCCGGCACAGGGTCGAGATAGTGCGGGTTGATCTGGAACGGCACCAGCCCGAGCGTCTCGAACGTGGGCGGCTGCACGATCGGCATGTCGTTCGTGGTGCGCAGCGACGGGGCCGCGACGTTCGTCCCGGCCGACGACCCGAGGTAGGCCGCGCCTTCCCCCACGGCCGCCCGGATCACCTCGAGCAGACCCGTGTGCTGCAGCGCCGCGGCCAGCCGGAAGGTGTTGCCACCACCGACGAACACGATCCCCGCCTCGGCGACGATCCGCGCCGGCTCACCCGTGTGGACCCCGATCACCGGGCGGCGAAGGTCGCCCAGCGTCTGTCTCACCCGCGCGGTGTAGGCGTCATGATCGGCCAGGGCGTACGGCACGAAGGCCACGGCGCCCGGCCGGGCAGCGGCGGCCAGGTCGGCGAGGGCCACCGCGGCGTGCGCGAGGAAGGGGCGGCCGGGGCTGGTCGAGTTGGACAGCAAGAGCAGGTTCACGGGCGTTCCTCTGGTGCGATACGGCACCGGAGGCTAGCGCGAACACACGGCCCGGCTTCGCGGGCCACCCCCGCCCCACCGGTCCCGACACCAGTCCCAGGAGCGCACCCGATGCCACCCCATGTCCTCGTCGTGCTCGACTCAGCGGCGTCCGCCGGGTCCCGAGCGCTGGCCGCCCGGCACGGCGGCGGCGCACACCTGCGGATGCGCGGCACGCCGTGCCGGCGGACGCTCGACCGTCAGGAGACGGGAGCATGACCCGGTCGCCGAGCTTCGACGTCGACACCACCGCACAGCCGACGGTCCTCCGGGTGCGTGCCCGGGGCCGCGACGTGCTGCGCAGCCCCGTGACGAACTGGGGCACCGCGTACACGCTGGACCAACGTGAGGCGCTCGGGGTCTCGGGGCTGCTGCCGAGCCGCGTGACCACGCTGGCCGAGCAAGCGCGCCGGATGTACGCGCAGTACGGGCGCGCCACGGAGCCGTTGGCGAAGTTCGCCGAGCTGGCGCAGCTGCGCGACCGCAACGAGGTGCTGTTCTACCGGGTCCTGCTGGACCACCTGGAGGAGATGCTGCCGATCGTGTACACGCCGACGATCGGCGAGGCGATCGAGCGCTTCAGCGAGGAGTACCACGGCACGCACGCGGTGTTCCTGTCCATCGATCACCCCGAGCTCGTCGAGCAGTCGCTGCGCGACTTCGGCCTGCAGGCCGACGACGTCGACCTGGTGGTCGCGACGGACTCCGAGGGGATCCTCGGGATCGGCGACCAGGGCGTCGGCGGGGTCCAGATCGCCATCGGCAAGCTCGCGGTCTACACCGCGGCCGCCGGGATCCACCCGCACCGCGCGATCCCGGTGGTGCTCGACGTCGGGACGGACAACGAGGGCCTGCTCGGCAGCGACTGGTACCTGGGGCAGCGGCACCGCCGCGTGCGGGGCGCACGGTACGACGAGTTCGTCGACGCGTTCGTCCACGCGGTGTCGTCACTGTTCCCGAACGCCATGCTGCACTGGGAGGACCTGGGCGCCGGCAACGCCCATCGCATCCTCGAGCACTACGCCGAGCGACTGTGCACGTTCAACGACGACATCCAGGGGACGGCCGCCGTCGTGCTCGCCGCGCTGCTGGCCGCGGTTCGCCGCAGCGGTGTGCCGCTGACCGAGCACCGCGTGGTCGTCTACGGCGCCGGAACGGCAGGGGTCGGCGTGGCGGACATCGTCGTGGACGCCATGACGCGGGCCGGACTGACCGCCAGCGAGGCCCGTCGGCGCTTCTACGCGTTCGGTCGCCACGGCCTCATCGTCGAGGACGGCCCCGGCGTCCGGGAGTTCCAGCGACCGTACGCGCGGACCCGCGACGAGGTCGGCCGGTGGCAGGCCGCCGACCCGACGGCCATCACGTTGGCCGAGACCGTGCGTGCGGTGCACCCGACGATCCTCATCGGCACGTCCGCCGATCCCGGCGCCTTCAGCGAGGACGTGGTGCGGGCGGTGGCGGCCGGCTGCGCCCGGCCGATCATCCTGCCGCTCTCCAACCCGACGAGCCGTAGCGAGGCCGATCCGGCCGACCTGCTGGCATGGACGAACGGCCGTGCGCTCATCGCGACCGGCAGCCCCTACGGGACCGTTCGGCACGCGACGGTCTCCCACACCATCGCCCAGGCCAACAACGCGTTGGTCTTCCCGGGGCTGGGGCTGGGTGTCGCGGCCGTGCGTGCGGATCGGGTGACCGACGGGATGATCTTCTGCGCCGCGGAAGCCTTGGCGGGACTCGTCCACGACGAGCATCCCGGTGCCGCCCTCCTGCCACCGGTCGCGGACCTGCGCGAGTGCTCCGTCGCGGTCGCCCTGGCGGTGGCGGCATGCGCCGAACGGGAAGGTCATGCGCGCGTCACGCTCTCGGATCCCGAGCCGGAGATACGCCGACGCATGTGGGAACCCCGGTACCCGCGGCTCGACGTGGTCTGACCGGAGGCGCGGAGTGGGGTCGCGGCAACCCGTCTCGACCCCACCCGAACGCCGAGGCCGCGGCCACGGTGGACCGCAGACCGGTCCCGCCCTGGCGGGCCTGGCGGAGGGCAAGGGATTCGAACCCTTGGTGACGGGGACACCGCCACAACGGTTTTCAAGACCGTCGCCTTCGGCCGCTCAGCCAGCCCTCCCGGTGTCCGGACCGTACCAGCCCGACCACCGGGTCGGTGCCCACGTCACGCCGACGCCGTGCCCACAAGGCCCGGTGCCGCGTCAGCGCACGCCCTCCCACCACCGGTCGGGCCAGCCGGGCGACACCACGGCCAGCCGGTACAGCGCGGCGACCCGCGCGAGGTCCACGTCGTACGTCGCGACGGTGTCCACGTCCGGGTCCGCCACTGCCGTGCCCAGGTGCAGGGCGACGAACGAAGACAACGCCGTGGACACGTGGGACGCCGTCTGGAGCGCCTGGTCGCTGAAGCGCAGCACCTCGACGCCGGCCTCCGCGTCGTCCGCGGCCGTGCGCGCCGCCGCACCCAGCGGGAAGGCGAGGCCGTGCAGCTCGGTGATGCCGACCGGGCTCGTCACCAGCCGCCGGCCGTAGGTCCACACGAGCCACGCGTCGCGGTGCGCGGCACCGGGCAGGAACTGCGCCAGAGCCGACCCGTCCGCGTACACCGCACGGCCACCCCGCGAGCCGAAGGGCGGCGGGGTGGCGGGCACGGGCTCATCCTCGTCGATCCGCACCGCCGTTCACACGGCCGTCCGGTCGGCGCGGGATCAGCGCGCGGGTGTGGTGGCGGCGCGCAGCCGCGCCATGGCGAGCTGCACCAGCGCGATGAGCGCCTGCTTCGTCGCCGCCCGGGAACGCGCGTCGGTGTAGAGCACCGGCACGTGGTCCGGGATGGCGAGCGCCGCGCGCACGTCCTCGAGCGAGTGCTTCGCGATGCCGTCGAAGCAGTTGACGCCGACGACGAAGGGGATGCCCCGGCTCTCCATGTAGTCGACCGCGGGGAAGCACTGGTCCAGCCGGTCCGTGTCGACGAGCACGACGGCGCCGATGGCGCCGCGGACCAGGTCGTCCCACATGAAGAGGAAGCGGTCCTGGCCCGGCGTGCCGAACAGGTACAGCCACAGGTGCCCCGGCAGCGCGATGCGGCCGAAGTCCATGGCGACCGTGGTCGTCGTCTTGCGGTCGGTGACCAGACCCGCGTCGTCCACGCCGAGGGACTTCTCGGTCATGGCCGCCTCGGTGTTGAGGGGCTCGATGTCGGAGATCGACCCGATGAAGGTCGTCTTGCCGACGGCGAAGCCGCCGGCGACGACGATCTTGACGACGGTGGGAGCGACGCTGCCCGTGCCAGCCTGGGCGTTGGACGGGGCGTCAGAGGGCTGCGATGCCATTGAGAACACTCTCCAACACGCTCAGGGACAGGGCGGGGGACTGACCGGTCTGGACGTCGAGCGGCTGCGACGAGTGCACCCGCACGTACTGCTGGTCCGCGAGATCGCTCACGAGGACCCGGATCACCCCGAGGGGCAGGTGGAGCAGCGCCGAGAGCTCGGCGATGGAGATGTAGCCGGCGGCGGCGTGGTGCAGGATCGCGCGTCGCTCGGGCGGCAGGCCGGTGCCGGCCACGGCACCGGGCATCAGCTCGACGAGGGCCTCAAGCGGCAGGTCGGCGCGCGACGACTTCACGCGGCCACCGGTCACGGCGTAGGGCCGTACGGTTCTCGCCTCGTACTCGATGTGGTCTGCCATCGAAGGCTCCCGTTCAGCCCTGGGTCATCCTGGTGGCCCCGTCGACCGGCAGCTGGCCGCGCATCTCGCTGATCAGCTGCGGTGTCAGGGTCGCTTCGGTACGCGCCACGAGCATCGCCATCTCGTAACCGATGAGGCCGACGTCGCAGCTGGAGTCTGCCACCACGGCGAGGACCGACCCGTTGGACACACTCATGAGGAACAGGAAGAGGTTGTCCATCTCGACGATCGCCTGGCGCACCTCCCCCGCCTGCAGCTGCCGGGAAGCGCCGCGGGTCAGGCTCGACATGCCCGAGACGATGGCCGCGAGCTGGTCGCCGCTGGTGCGGTCCAGCTGCTCGGACATCGCCATGAGCAGGCCGTCCGCGGAGACGACGAGCGTGTGCCGCGTGCCGGGCACGGTGCGCACGAAGTTGTCCAAGAGCCACCCGAAGTTGGCGGCCTCGGTGCTGAGCGCGGTCACACTTCCTCCTTCACTGCGCAGCCGGGGCGGGCTGCGTCACCGGTGCGCACCCGACTGGTGCTCGTTGCTGACGACGTCGTCATGAGGTCTCCTCGTCGCGGCCGGCGTCGCGCCGCCCGCGTGCCGTGCCGGACTGGAAGCTGGCCAGCCGCGAACGCACCTCGTTGGGGTCGCGCTCCGCGGTGGACTCGACGATCTCCGGTGCCTGCGGCACCGCGGTGGGCACGCGCCGGGTGAGCCGGTCGGACCCCTGCACCACCTGCGGCCGGTAGGCCGAGAGCTGGCTCAGCTCGGACAGCGCCTGCTCCTGGATGTCGGAGCGCAGCGCGAGCATGGCGGCGACCTCGTCGTCCAGCGTCCCGATGCGGGAACCGCCGGGCTCCGGCGCGGGCTGTCCGACAGGTCCGACAGGTCCGACAGGTCCGACGGGCCCGACAGGCCCGGCGGGCCCGGCAGGCGCCGGGGCGGCCTCGGGCCGGGCCGGCTGTGCACCGCGCGCGGCGGACCACTCGGGCGTCGACCACGCGGCGGGGCGCCCGATGGGGGCGTCCGGCAGGGTCGCCGCCACCGGCGGGGTCCAGGTCGGCTGCGGAGCCCAGCTCGCCACCGCCGGAGCCGGCGCGGCGGCCGGAGGTGCGGGGACGGAGGCGGGCGGCACCGGGGCCGGCGCCGGGGGTGCGGCGGCGGGGGCGCGCTGCGGGAAGGGCTCGGCCACCGGGGCGGCGGCGTCCGGGGCCCAGGCCGACGAGCGCACCGGCAAGGCGGCGGCAGGCGCGGGCGGCGCGGGCACCGGCGGCAGCACGGGGGCCGGGGCCGGGGCGGCGGCGGGCACGCCACGCTCCTTGCGCCGGCCGAACCACCCCCGCCGGCGCGCGTGGCCCTCGTCGCCACCCTGCACCAGCTCCGTGAACGACTCGGCGCCGGCGCTCGGCGCCCAGTCCGGTGTCACGGGCAGCTCCACCGGCGCGGACGGGTCCGCGACCTGCTCCGCGGGCGACGGCGCGGCCTCGACCACCGGCTCCGGCGCGGGCGCGACCAGGTCGGCGGGCTCCGGCGCGAGCTCGTCGGCCTCGGCGACCGGCTCGGGCACGTCGTCCACCACGGCCGGGGCCTCGGCCACGGCGCCGTCCGACGTGCCGTCGGGCTCGAGCTGCGGGACGCGCCACTCGTCGGCGTTCCAGTCCGCCCAGGCCGGGGTCTCGCGCCCGCCGGCACCGTCGGGCACCGCCGCCGCGACCGTGGCGTCGGACCCGGGGAAGCCGGCCGGTTCGGGGACCACGGGCAGCGCACCGGTGGCCCAGGCACGCGCCTCGTCGAGCGAGTGCTCGAACGGCGCGTACGCGGCCGAGTCCTCGACGGTCGGCTCGGCCGGGGCGTTCCAGCCGGACAGACCGGCGAATGCGTCGGGCTGCGGTTCGAACGCGGGCGCCTCCTGCATCGGGACGGCCCACTGGGCCAGGTCCACCTCGGGGGGTGTCCACCGGTCGAGCGCCGGCTCGGCGGCCGGGGCGGACGCGGTCTGCGGCGTCGACTCCTCGGCGAGACCGGCCTCCGGCTGACCCCACGGCTCGGGCGCCGCCGGCACGAACGACGACGGGTCGGCCCCGTCCACGTGCGCGACCGTCTCCTCCGGCGCGAGGCCGTCGCGCTCGGCAGCCCACTGCGGAGCGTCCTCGGTGGGGGCCGTCGCCGTCGGCACGGCCCACACCGGCGCGTCCGCGACCGTCTCCTGCGGCGCTGCCGGCGCGGTCGACCAGGTGGGGACGTCCTCCGTGGCGGCGTGCGCCGCGACGGGCGCGTCGAGCGTCCAGGTGGAGTCCGCCGCGGCCCCCGGGGCCCACTCCTCGTCCGGGGCGAGGCCGGGCACGACGAACGCGGGCGCCTCCGGCTCCACCGCCGCGGGCGAGGTCGGCGTCGCCGCGAGGTCCGCGCGGCCGCGGAACCCGGCGAACATGCCGGCACGCGCAGTGGGGTCGAGGACCGCAGGGGTCGGGTCGGCGGCGGTCGGGGCGGCCGGCGGGACGGCACCGGCGGCGGCCGGCCGGCGGCTCGGCAGGTCCGTGCCGGTCTGCGGCCGGCTCGGCAGCTCGGAGCCGCCCACGACGGGGGCGGAACCCGGGCCGACGAGCGGGGACCAGTCGGCGCCGGCGCCTGCCAGGTCGGCCGGCAGGACGCTCGCCGTGACGTCCGGGAGCACGATCGCGTCCTCGTCGAAGGCGACGCGCGCGGGGGGGCGCGGCGGCAGCGCAGCACGCCGGCGCGGCAGACCCTGGTCGGTGACGCCCTCGGTCAGGGCGGCAAGGTCCACCTCGGTGAGCACGGGGATGTCGACCTCGGCCGGTGCCACGGTCTCGCCGTAGACGCCGAGGGGCGAGGCCTCGGTGGACTGGAAGAGCGTGGCCGGGAAGCGGACCACGGTCTCGGTCCCGGTGGCGCCGCGCGTGTTCTTGCGCAGCTGCACCTCGGCGCCCAGGCGCTGGGCCAGGCGGCCGACGACGAAGAGCCCGAGGCGCTGCGCGCCGAGCGCGTCGCTCGCGGAGGTCGACCGGATCTTCTCGTTCGCCGCGGCGAGCTCGGCCTCGGACATGCCCAGGCCCTGGTCGGCGATGCGCACCTCGACGAAGCCGCCCGCGACGGCCGTGGTGACCACCACCGGCGTCTCCGGCTCGGAGAACACCGTGGCGTTCTCCAGCAGCTCGGCCAGCAGGTGCGCGGCGGGCAGCGCGTTGAACCCCAGCATGTGGGGGTCGGCCTGCAGGTCGAGCTCCACGCGGTCGTACTGCTCGATCTCGGACGACGCGGTGCGCACCACGTCGGACAGCGGGAGGGCGTCGCGCAGGCGGCGGCCGGAGTCGATGCCGGCGAGCACCAGGAGGGACTCGGCGTTGCGGCGCATCCGGGTGGCGAGGTGGTCGAGGCGGAACAGGTTGGCCAGCGCCTGCGGGTCTTCCTCCGTGCGCTCCAGCGAGTCGATGAACGACAGCTGGCGGTTGAGGAGCACCTGGTCGCGGCGCGCGACGTTGACGAACATCTCGGCGATGGAGCCGCGGAGCGCCGCCTGCTCCTGCGCCACCTGGAACGTCGTCTGGTTGACGGCGTTGAACGCGCCGGCCAGGCGGCCCACCTCGTCGCGCGACGTCACGGGGATCTGCGGCGCGCTCATCTGCGGGCCCTCGCCGGGACTCTGCACCTGCTCGACGAGGCGCGGCAGCTCCTCGCGCAGGTCGGTCGCGGCGGCGGTGAGCCGCCGCAGCGGGATGACGATGCCGCGGGCGATGGTGATGGCGAGGACGAACGACAGGATGATCGCGAGGATGGTGATCGCGCCGGTGAGGACCGCGCGCTGCTGCGCCGCGGTGATGGCCTGCGACGTGAGCGTCACCGCGTTGGAGAAGACGCTGTCGGAGACCTGGCCGAGGCTCGTCACCTGAGCGGTGATCTCGTCCTGGAACGACTTGGTCGAGACGGAGGACATCTGCAGCGAGTCGCCGGTGCCGATGAGCAGGCGGTCGCGCTGGAACCCCGCGTTCGGGTCGCCGCTCGGCAGGGACAGGCCGATGCCCAGGCCGGCCACGGACGACCGGGCCGCCTCGCGGTAGACCTCGGTCTCGTTCGCGAGCGCGGTGTAGGCCTGGCCGAGCGTCGTGTTGGCGAAGCTGTTGACGAGCAGCGCGTGGCCGTCGATCTCCTCCTGCACCAGGTCGCGGACGGTGCGCGCGATGTCGGTGTAGGCCGAGATGTAGCTGGCGACCTGCCGGTTGTTGATCTGCTGGGCCAGGTCGACGACGAGGACGATCTGGTCGTCGACGATCGAGCCGTAGTCTGACCGCACGAGCGCCGTCTGGCCGGTGTCGTGCTCCGAACGGGCCTGCGCCAGCAGCGTGGTGAGGTCCTGCTTCACCTGGCCGACGTCGCCGGCGGCGGTGGCGGAGAATGCCGACAGGTCGATCGCCGTCAGCTTCGGCAGGAAGTCCGAGACGGCCGCGTCGGTCTTCGCGCGGGCGGCGTTCACCTGGTCCCGCGTGCCGCCGACGAGCGAGAGCGCCCGCTCGTCGTTCAGCGCGTTGTCGAGGGCAACCGAGGCGTTCGCGGCAGCCATGACGGCGCGCACGTTCTGCGCCGTGCGCAGGTTCTGCACCGACTGCCACGTGATGAAGGCACCGGCGAAGATGACGACGAGCATCGGCACCGCGAGGACCGCAAGCACCTTGGTGCGGATGCCCAGACGTCTCAGCATGTCGTTCCCTTCCTCAGCGCCGCCCGTTACGGCCTGGGAGACCCCCCGTTCGGAGGAATCGGCTCGTGGCCGAGGCACCATGAGCCCCGCGGGGAGTTTGTCACGGACGTCACCCGTACGGGAATGGCGCGTGCCCGGTTCGCCCGGCTCGTCCTGGGCGTTCGCGCCTAGATTGCTGCGATGCGCGCGATCGTCGTCACCGAGCCCGGCCGGCTGGCCCCCGCGGACGTCCCGGAGCCCTCACCCGGGCCCGGCGAGCTGCTCGTCGACGTCGCGGCCGCCGGCGTCAACCGCGCGGACCTGCTCCAGGCGGCCGGCCACTACCCGCCGCCCCCCGGCGCACCGGCCTGGCCCGGCCTCGAGGTCTCCGGCACGGTCGCGGCGCTGGGCGCGGGCGTCACGGGGTGGGCGCCCGGCGACCGGCTCGCCGCCCTCCTGCCCGGCGGCGGGTACGCCGCGCGGGTCACCGTGCCCGCCGGGCTCGCACTGCCGGTGGGCGGCGCGCTCGACCTCGTCGACGCGGCGAGCCTGCCGGAGGCGCTGGCGACCGTGTGGTCGACCCTCGCCCGGGCCGGGTTCTCGGCGGGCGACTCGGTGCTGGTGCGCGGCGGTTCCGGCGGCATCGGCACCGTCGCGGTCCAGCTGGCGCGGGCGGCGGGGGCCCGCGTGCTGGCCACGGCCGGCGGCCCCGACCGCTGCGCGCGGGTGCGGCAGCTGGGGGCGGAGGTCGTCGTCGACCATCGCGAGCCCGGCCTGGTGGAAGCCGTGCTGGCCGCGACCGACGGCCGCGGCGTGGACGTCGTCTTCGACGTCGTCGGCGCCGCCGCCCTCACCGACAACCTCACGATGCTGGCGGACGACGGCCGTCTCGCGGTCGTCGGGCTGCAGCAGGGACGCCGGGCGGAGCTGGACCTCGGCCTCATGATGGCCCGGCGCGCGAGCCTCGTCGTGACCGCCCTGCGCTCGCGGCCGCTGCCGCAGAAGCTCGCGATCATGGCGGACGTCCGCGACCGCGTGTGGCCGATGGTCCTCGACGGCCGCGTGCGTCCGGTGGTCCACGCGCGCCTGCCGCTCGCCGACGCTGCCGAGGCGCACCGCGCCATGGCGGCCGGCGAGCCGTTCGGCAAGCTGCTGCTGCTGCCCTGACCCGGCCGCCGACCACGCCCGGCGCACCCGGCGGTGGTCCACGCCGTTCCGCGGCAGAATGCCGAAGGTGAGCGACGTGGCACAGGGGCGGGACGAGCGGGACGACGAGCGGACGACGGTCACCCCGGAGGTGACCGACGGCGGGGCCGACGAGCAGGAGCAGGTGGGTTCGCTCGTCGAGCAGCCGGCCAAGGTGATGCGGATCGGCACCATGATCAAGCAGCTGCTCGACGAGGTGCGCTCCGCGCCGCTCGACGAGGCTGCCCGCGCCCGGCTCGCCGCGATCCACGCGCGGTCGCTGCACGAGCTGGAGGACGGCCTCTCGCCCGAGCTCATCGACGAGCTGGAGCGGATCACGCTGCCGTTCACCGACGACTCTCCGTCCGACGCCGAGCTCCGGATCGCGCAGGCCCAGCTCGTCGGCTGGCTCGAGGGCCTGTTCCACGGCATCCAGACCGCGCTCGTCGCGCAGCAGATGGCCGCCCAGGCGCAGCTGTCCGGCATGCGGCGGGCCCTGCCCCCCGGCGCGCGCCAGGTGGCGCCCGGAACCTTCGTCGTGCCCGCGCTGCAGGCCGGTGACGAGGAGGACGAGCGCAAGACCCCCGGGCAGTACCTCTAGCTCACTGCGTGTCGAGGTTGGTGATCTGGTCCGCCGTCGGCGCCTGGATCTCCACCGGCTCGCCCCAGCCCTCGAACGTCATCTGCGTCGACGTCCCCAGCATCTCGTTGACCACGCGGTGCACCAGGCCCTTGGCGTCCACCCAGTAGCGGTACGTGAGCGTCGACGGCAGCGTCGCACCGGCGGCAGCGGCCTGCGTCTGCGCCTCGTCCAGGCTCTGCCGCGTGGTCCCCGTCACCTTCGACAGGTCGACCACCACGTCGTACGCCTGGGACAGCGCGCCGCCCACCTGCTCGGGCGCGCCGACCTTGGTCACCGAGACGATGGCGCCCTGCAGGTCCTTCGCGCTGCGCGCCGGGTCCAGGTCGCTGGGCATCGGCACGCCGACCGCCGGGTCGTTCGGGTCGACCGCCATGAACTTGCCGCCCGTGAGCTCGCCCATGCTCATGTAGACGATGCCGCCGACCAGGCGCATCTCCACCGGGCTCGCCATGCCGGGCATGGTCATGCTCATCGTCATCTCGGGCGTGCCGTCGGCCGCCGCGCGCATCGCGCCCGTCGCGCTGACCCGCTGACCCTGCGCGGTGACGAGCATCTCGAACCGGGCGCTCGTCGTCGTCAGCGCCTGCTGGGCCTGGACGAGCGATCCGACGAACGTGTCGGCCGTGAGCTCGATGCCGGCCGCGGGCGTGGGCGAGGGTGCGACCGTGACGGCGGGCGCCCCGCTCGTCGGGCCGGCAGCAGGCGGCCCGGACTGGCCGCCGCAGCCGGCGAGGCCCACGGCGAGCACGAGGGCGGACGATCCCAGGACCAGACGGCGTGACAGCGACATGACAGCCCCCCGACTCGAGCGCCGGAGGCCCCGGCGCACGAGACATGGTGCCACCCTGTGCGCGCGCTGTGGAGGGCCTTTGGACCGTCCGCCGATCAGGCCGGCAGCGCCTCGTCGGGCCGCCCCGTCAGGGCGATCGCGCCGCACACCAGGAGCATCCCGACGGTCTCCACCACCGTGGGCACCTGACGCAGCACCAGCGCCCCCACCACGGCCGAGCACACCGGCAGCAGCGCCAGCAGCACCGCGAACGTCGCCGCCCGGACGCGGCGCAGCACCACCTGCTCGATGCCGTACGGGACCACCGACGAGCACACCGCGACCGCCACCACACCGAGCGCGAGCCGCCCGTCGTGGAGCACCGGGGTCGCGCCCCTCGCGAGGAAGGGCGCGAACGCGAGGCCGCCGGCCGCCATGCCGACGGCCAGCCCGGTCAGGCCGCCGTTCTGCCCCGCCACGCGACGGCCCAGCACGATGTACCCCGCCCAGAGGAGCGCCGACACGAGGATCGCCGCCAGGCCGACGCGAGCGCCGGGGCCCATCCCCAGGCTGACCCCCGCGAGGAGCACCACGCCCACGAGCGCGACGCCGATGGCCGCGCGGTCCCGCCAGCCGCGACCCGTCACCGCCGCCACGGTCACCGGGCCGAGGAACTCGACCGCGACCGCGGTGCCGAGCGGCAGGTGCGCGATCGCGACGTAGAAGGAGACGTTCATGCCGGCGAGCACCAGCCCGAACGCGCCGGCCGTCGCCAGCCGGCTCCCCCGCAGCCGCGCGCGCCACGGCCGCGCCCACGCGAGCAGCACCACGGCGGCGATGGCGATCCGCAGCCACGCGAGCGTGGTGGGCGGCAGCGTGCCGAACAGGCGCACCGCCACGGCCGCACCGACGTACTGCGTCAACCCCGAGAGCACGAACAGCAGCGGGGCGGGCACCGGCCCAGGCTAGTGGCCGGTACCCGCCCCGCCGTCGTTCGTCGGGCGCTACCCCTTGACGGAGCCCGCGAGCAGGCCGCGGACGAAGTAGCGCTGCAGCGCGAGGAAGACGATCACCGGCACGACGATCGTGAGGAAGCCCGCCGGCGCCAACAGCTCCTGGTGGGCGCCGTAGTTGCCGACGAGGTTCTGCATCCGCGCCGTGACGGGCTGCATCGCCGGGTCCGAGCCGCCGAACACCTTGGCCACCAGCAGGTCGTTCCACACCCACAGGAACTGGAAGATGGAGAACGAGGCGATGGCCGGCATCGACAGCGGGAGCACGATCGACCGGAAGATCCGCAGGTGCGAGGCGCCGTCGATGCGCGCCGCCTCCATGACGCTCGTGGGCAGCTGCGCGATGAAGTTGTGCAGCAGGAACACGGCCAGCGGCAGCGAGAACATCGTGTGCGACAGCCAGATCTGCGCGAGCGTGCCGTTGATGTGCGGCGACGGCAGGATCGTCACGCCCGCGACCCGCAGGCCGTGCACGTAGTACTGCTGCAGCGGCACGAGCGCCATCTGCAGCGGCACCACCTGCAGCGCGAAGATCCCGAAGAAGACCACGTCCCGGCCGCGGAAGGGCAGCCAGGCGATGGCGTACCCCGCCATGGACGCGATGAAGATCGGGATGATCGTCGCCGGGATGGTGATCGCCAGCGAGTTCACCAGCGGCATGAGCATGCCGCCGCTGCCCGTGAGCACCTGGTGGTAGCCGTCGAGGCTGAAGGTCGGGTGGACGAAGAACATCCACCAGCCCGTGGTGGCCGCGTCCTCCTTCGACCGGAACGAGTTGATGAACAGCCCGAGGGTCGGGATGGTCCACAGCAGGCCGATGAGGACCGCGAAGAACGAGGCCATCGGCGTGCTGAAGCGGCGGCGCACCGCCTGGACGGCCTCGGCGCCGTGGAGCGGCTTCGAGACGTCGGTCGACGAGGTGACGGTGGTCATCGGATCTCCCGTTCCCGGCGCAGCACGCGGACGTTGTAGAAGACGAGCGGGATGACGGCGATGAAGAGGATCACCGCGAGCGCGCTGCCCCGACCGACCTGGCTGGTGACGAACATGTCCGAGAACATGCGGCGGGCGAGGATGTCGGTGCTGAAGTTGCCGTTCGTCATGGTGAAGACGATGTCGAACACCTTGAGCGTGGTGATCATCACCGTCGTCAGCACCACCACGATGGTGCCCCGGATCATCGGGACCTGGATGGTGCGGAACAGGCGCCACCCGGACGCGCCGTCCATGCGGGCCGACTCAATGACCTCCTCGGGGATCGCCTTGAGCGCGGCGCCCAGGACCACCATGGCGAACCCGGCCTGGATCCAGATGAGGATCACCATCATGAGGAAGGTGTTGAGCGGGGACGTCAACATCCAGTTCGGCGGGTTGCGCCAGCCGAACGCCATGACCACCTGGCTCAGCAGGCCGGTCTGTGGCAGCGACGGGTCCTTGTAGTTGTAGACGTAGTTCCAGATGACGGCCGCACCGACGAACGAGATCGCCGTGGGCAGGAACACCATCGTCTTCGGGCCCGAGGGGTGCTTCATGCGGTCGACGAGCAGCGCGACGAGGAGCCCGGCACCCACCGACACCGCCGGGACGATGAGCAGCCACAGGACCGTGCGGAGGATGGTCTGCTGCGTCGCCGGGTCGGTGAACGCGTAGACGTAGTTCTTCAGCCCGATGTACTTGAACTTCTGCTGACCCAGGAACTGCTGGTTGGTGAAGCTGTTGATGATGGTGGTGATGGCCGGGATCACCAGGCCGATCGCCACGAGGAGCAGCGCCGGTCCGAGGCAGATGATGAGCGCGATCGGCTTCTGCAGCCGCCCGGTGGCGCGCCCCGCGACGTAGAACACGATGAAGAGGATGGCGACGAAGCCACCGACGGCTTCGACGACGCCGAGGAGCGTCGTCGCCGCCTGACCGGCCACGTTCGACGCCAGGGCGAGGTGTAGAGCGCTCACCGCAGACTCCCTTGTCCGTCCAGCTTCCCAACAGGGTGCCACGCATCTGGCACATCTGATGCTCCGGCCCGCGGGACGCGTCCCGCGGGCCGGAGCACTTCAGGTGTCACCGCACGTGGTGCGGTGGTCTCAGCTGGTCGGCCAAGCCGCGTCGATCGCCTTCGCGACGTCCGCAGCCGACTTGCCGCTGCCGAACCAGTCGACCATGCCGGTCCACTCGGCGCCGGAGCCGACAGCTGCCGGCATCGCGTCCGAGGCGTCGAACCGGAACGTGGCGTTCGGGTCGGCCAGGTACTTCGCGGACAGCTGGTCGATCGGGTCGGTGTAGAGGGTCTGGTCGACCTTCTCGTTGGCCGAGACCCATCCGGGCGCGACCTTGATGCGGCTGTCGGCCCACTCGGGGCTCGACAGGTAGTTCTGCACGGCCTGGACCGCCGGGTCGTCGGAGAACGCGGTCACGAACTCGCCGCCGCCCTCGACGGGGGTCTTGATCGACGGGTCGACCGCCGGCAGCTTGAACGCGAAGACGTCGCCGTCCGGGCCGACCTTCGTGCCCTTGGGCCACTGGGCCTCGTAGAACGACGCCTGCTGGAGCATGCCGCACTCGTTCTTGAGGATCGGCAGGCCCGCGTTCTGGAACGTGGTGGTCGCGATGGTCTTGACGTCACCGAAGCCGCCGTTGACCCACGCCGGGTTCTGCATCCAGTCGGCTACGGTCTTCATCGCGGTCTGGATCTGCGGGTCGGAGAACTTGACCTTGTGGCTGATCCAGTCGTCGTAGACCTGGCCGCCGTACGTGCCGAGGACGACCTCCTCGAGCCAGTCGGTGGCCGGCCAGCCGCTGGCCGTGCCGGAGCTGATGCCGCCGCACCACGGCTTGGCCGCGCCGGTCATCTTGGCCGCCATGTCAGAGGACAGCTTCATGAGGTCGGCCCACGTGGTGGGGACCGTGAAGCCGTTGTCCTTGAAGTACTTCGGCGAGTACCACACGAGGGACTTCATGTTGGCGCTCATCGGGGCGGCGTAGAACGTGCCGTCGACCGAGCCGTAGTTCTTCCAGGCGTCGTTCCAGTTGGCCTCGTTGGCCACGGTGCCCGCCGGCGGCTTCTTCACCGCACCCGTCGCGACCATCTGCGCGAGCAGGCCGGGCTGGGGGATGATCGCCAGGTTCGGCGCGTTGCCGCCGTTGACCTTGACGGGGAGGTCCGACTCGAACGTGTTGGACCCGGTGTACTGGATGGTGATGCCGGTGCACTTGCTGAAGTCGGCCCAGGACTTGTTGAGGGAGTCCGACTCCGGGCTCAGGATCGAGCCGAAGATGGTGACCGTCGAGCCGCTGTGCCCGGCGTAGGCCGAGTACATCGCGCAGTCACCCGAGAGGGTGGCCTGCGGCCCGGCCGCCGTGGTGCCGGTCCCCGTGGAGCCTCCTCCGTTGGAACATCCGGCCACCACCGTCGCGAGAGCCGCCACGCTGGCGGCTGCTGCTACGAATCGTGCGTTTCGCTTCATGTCTGTCCTTCCGGCCACAACCTCATCGATGCGACAGGGGTCTTGCTTGCAAACGCTTACATAGCGATCCAACTGTGTCATCGCGCGCCCCCGGGGCGTCAAGGTTCGGCACGTCACGATTTCGTCACGCCGGGGTCTCGGCGGCGTCCGACGACCGGAGAGCGAGGAACGACGCGACGACGCCTCAGCGCACCGCGGGTCGCGGCGGCGCGGTGGACGTCCGCACCACGAGCTCGGTGGGGAAGATCACCTGGTCGGGCGCGGGCCGGCCGGTGATCATCGCGAGCAGCAGCTGCGCCGCTGCCGTGCCCTGGGCCTGCACGGGCTGCGCGATGGTCGTCAGCCCGATGAGCTCGCCCAGCTCGTGGCCGTCGATCCCGATGACGGACAGGTCCTCGGGCACCCGCAGCCCGAGGTCGCGGGCGGCGAGCACCACGCCCATCGCCATCTCGTCGGACGCCGCGAAGACGGCCGTGAGGTCCGGGTGCGCGTGCAGCAGGGCGGCGCTCGCGGCGCGCGAGGAGTCCACCTGGAAGTCACCCTGCACCACGACGTGCTCGTCCGGCGTCAGCCCGGCCGCGCGCATGGCCTGGCGCCAGCCGGTGCGGCGGTCCGCGCCGGGGGCCCACTCGCTCATCGCGTCGACGTCGCCCGTGACGTGCCCGATCCGCCGGTGCCCCAGCGCCAGCAGGTGCTCCGTGGCCTCCCGCCCCGCCCGCTTGTCGTCGAGCCGCACCGTGAGCTGCCCCGGCGGGCCCGAGCCGACGAAGATCAGCGGCTGCCCCAGCGCCACGAGGTCGTCGACCTCGCTCGAGCCCATCGGCAGGCCGACGACCAGGATGCCGTCCACACGGCGGCGGAGCACGGACGGGTCCACCCGGCGACGCTCCCCGCGCGAGACCTCGAACCGGTAGAGCAGCGCGTCGTAGTTGGTCTCGCGCAGCGCGCGCTCCGCGCCGTCGACGACGTTCGCGAAGTACCAGCGGCGCACCCACGGGGTGAGCAGGCCGATGGTCCGCGTGCGCCCGCTGGCCAGCGACGCGGCCGCCGGCGACCCGACGTAGCCGAGGTCGTGGGCCGCCGCGAGCACGCGCATGCGGGTCGACTCGGTGACGTTCGGCAGGCCCCGCAGGGCGCGCGAGACGGTCGCCGTGGACACTCCCGCGGCGCGGGCGACGTCCTCGATGCCGTGCTCGACCACGCTGCGCAGCATGCCCCCTGTTGGCACCCCGGCACCATCTCCGGGTGACGGATCACCCGGACGACGCGGGACCGCGCGGCACGCTCAGGCGAGCAGGGACCGGATCACGGCGACCGCGCCGTCGTCGTCGATCGTGCCCGTGACCTCGTCGGCCGCCGCCCGCACGGGCTCGTCGGCATGGCCCATCGCCACGCCGCGCGCGGCCCACGTGAGCATCTCCACGTCGTTGCGGCCGTCGCCGATCGCGACCGTCGCGAAGGGCTCCACACCGAGGCGCCGGCGCAGCTCCTCCAGCGCCGAGGCCTTCGAGACGCCCTCGGGCGTGAGGTCGAGCCACGCGCTCCACCCCACGGCGTACGACACCTCGCGCAGGCCCACGCGGTCGACGAGCGCGTGGAACTCGTCGGGCGTCGCGTGCGGGCTGCGGATGACGACGCGGCTGGCGGGCGCCGCGCAGAGCGTGGCGAACGGAACCACCTCGATCTCGCCGGACAGCTCACCGTCCGGGAAGGGCGCGGTCACCAGGTAGCCGACGCCGAGGTTCTCCACGGCGTAGAGGGCGCCCGGCAGCTCGGCCACCAGCACCTGCAGCGCGGGCGACGGGTCGAACGTCACCACCTTGGTGACCTCGTAGCCCGTCGGCTCGTCGGGATCGAGGCGCGCGACGACCGCGCCGTTCGAGCACACCATCCAGCCGGTGCTCAGCCCGATCGCGTCGGCGCCGTCCTTCGCCGCCCGCAGGGAGCGGCCGGTCGCCAGGACCACGTGCAGGCCGGCCGCCACCACGTCGGCCACGGCCGCGCGCAGCTCGTCGGACACGACGCCGCCGTAGGACATCGCGGTGCCGTCGACGTCGAGCGCGAGCAGCCGCGCGCGGCTCATGGCGCGAGCACCTCGAGCCCCCCGAGGTACGGGCGCAGCCCAGCGGGGACGACGACCGAGCCGTCCGCCTGCTGGTAGTTCTCCAGGAGCGGCACGATCCAGCGCGTCGTCGCCACCGTGCCGTTGAGCGTCGCGGCGGTGCGGGTCTCGCCGGCGGCGCCCGAGCGCTCGCGCACGTTGAGCCGGCGGGCCTGGAACGTGGTGCAGTTCGACGTGGACGTCAGCTCGAGGTAGCGGCCCTGCGTCGGCAGCCAGGCCTCGCAGTCGAACTTGCGCGCGGCGGACGAGCCCAGGTCGCCCGCGGCCGTGTCGATGACGCGGTACGGCAGGTCGACCTTCGCCAGCATCTCCTCCTCGATGGCGAGCAGCCGCTCGTGCTCGTCGGCCGCGTCCTCCTCCGTGGTGTAGGTGAACATCTCCACCTTGGTGAACTGGTGGACCCGGATGATGCCGCGGGTGTCCTTGCCGTACGAGCCCGCCTCGCGCCGGTAGCAGGACGAGTAGCCGGCGTACCGCCGCGGGCCGCCCGACAGGTCGAGGATCTCGTCGGAGTGGTAGCCCGCGAGCGCCACCTCGGACGTCCCCACGAGGTAGAGGTCGTCCGTGCCCAGGTGGTAGATCTCGTCGGCGTGGGCGCCCAGGAAGCCGGTGCCGCGCATGATCTCGGGCCGCACGAGCGTCGGCGGCGACGTCAGCGTGAAGCCGTGCGCCACCACGAGGTCGATCGCGGCGTTCATGAGCGCCCGCTCGAGCAGCGCGCCGACGCCGGTGAGGAAGTAGAACCGGGCGCCGGAGACCTTGACGCCCCGGTCCACGTCGATCGCGCGCAGCCGCTCGCCGAGGTCCAGGTGGTCCAGCACCGTGAAGTCCGGGCCGTACTCCGCGGCGAAGTCGCGCGGCGCGCCCACGGTCTTGAGCACCACGTAGTCGTTCTCCCCGCCGGCGGGGATGCCGTCGACGACGACGTTGGGGATGCGCCACATGAGGGCGTCCAGCTGCTCGGCGGCGGCGTCGGCCTCGGCCTGCAGGGCCTTGACCTCGTCGGCGAGGGACTTGGCCTTCGCCAGCAGGTGCTGCTTCTCCTCGCCCGACGCCTTCGCCACCGCGGCCCCGAGCGACTTCTGCGACGCCCTGGCCTGCTCGTACCCGGTGAGGGCGGCGCGGCGGCGGGCGTCGGCGTCGAGGGCCTGGTCCACGAGGTGCGGGTCGTCCCCGCGGGCGGTCTGGGAGGCGCGGACCACGTCCGGGTCCGAGCGCAGGAGGCGCAGGTCGATCACGGGCTCGAGCCTATCCACCGACAGACGGACGCGCCGACCCGCAGGTGGGGCCGTAGATTGCCCCGCATGACCTGGCACGCCTGGGTCGCCGTGGGGGCGGCCGTCCTCGCCGCGGCGGGGATCGGCATCGGCCTGTGGCTCGCGCGCCACCGGACCGGGCCGGGCACCCCGCCCGGCACCTCGTCGCCCGCGGGTTCGGCCGACGAGGTCCACGCCGCACCGGTCGGCGCGAACCCCCTGGTCGCGGTGGTGGCCAACCCCACCAAGCCCGGAGCCGCCGCGCTGCGCGAACGGGTGGTCGAGGAGATCGTCGGGCGCGGCTGGCCCGAGCCGCTGTGGCTGGAGACCACGCCGGACGACCCCGGCATCGGGCAGGCGCGGCAGGCGCTGGAGCGGGGGGCGGCGCTCGTCGTCGCCGCGGGCGGGGACGGCACGGTGCGCGCGGTGGCCGAGGCGCTCGCCCACACCGGCGTGCCCATGGGGCTGCTGCCGCAGGGCACCGGCAACCTCCTAGCGCGCAACCTCGAGCTGCCGCTGGGCAACGCCTCGGCGGCGCTCGGCGTGGCGCTCGACGGCGTCGACCGCACCATCGACGTCGGCCGGCTCACGGTGGAGCGGTGGGCCGAGGCGGGCACGCCGCAGGAGGCGCCGGCCGAGCACGTGTTCCTCGTCATCGGCGGCGTCGGCGTCGACGCCGCGATGGTCGCCGACGCCGACGAGCAGCTCAAGGCCCGGGTCGGCTGGATCGCCTACTTCGTCGCCGCCGTGCGGCACCTGCACGGGCGCCGGCTGCGCGTGCGGGTCAAGGTGGACGACCGGGACTGGACCGAGGTGCGCGGGCGCTCGCTGCTCGTCGGGAACGTCGGCCGGCTCCCGGGCGGGATCACGCTGCTGCCCGACGCGAAGATCGACGACGGCTGGCTGGACCTCGCGGCGCTGGACGCGCGCGGCGGCGTGGCCGGCTGGGCCCAGCTGCTGGGCGAGGTGATGCTCCAGCGGATCGGGGTGCGCAACGAGCTGCCGGCGAAGATCGGCCGCATCGACCACGTGCGCGCGCGGCACGTCACCGTGCAGGTCGTCGGGGGCGAGCAGGTGCAGGTGGACGGCGAGTCCGTGGGCCGGGCCAAGCAGCTGTCGGCGCAGGTGGACCCGGGCGCGCTCGTCGTGCGCGTCGCTCCGCCCAAGGCGTGAGCCGGCCGCGCCGGCCCCTCGTCAGGTGGCGTCGCCGCGGCGGAGGGCCTCGAGCCAGCGCCGCGCGCCGACGAAGTCGGAGTCCGACGTGCCGACATGGACCGTGGGCGCGACGGCGTCCGCGCGGGGGTAGGAGCCGAGGAACCGCACGTAGGGGCAGCGCCGGCGCAGCCCCATGACGGCCTCGCCGATGCGCTCGTCGTGGATGTGCCCCTCGACGTCGAGCGAGAACGAGTAGCGGCCGAGCGCGTCCCCGATGGGCCGCGACTCGATGCGCGACAGGTTGACCCCGCGCACCGCGAACTGCTCGAGCATGTTCATGAGCGCGCCGGACTCGTTGTCCGGCAGGTGCACCACGAGCGTCGTCTTGTCCGTGCCCGTGGGCGCGGGCACGGCGCCCGGGTGGCCGATGAGCACGAACCGCGTCTGGGCCGACGGGTTGTCCGAGACCTCGCTCGCGAGGGGCGTCAGGCCGTACCGGGCGACGGCCGCCGGCGGGACCAGGGCCGCGTCGAAGGCCGGGGACGGCCGCGTCGGGTCGGCGATGCGCTCCGCCAGCAGCGCCGCGGGCGCCGTGTTGCTCGTCGCCGGGACGTGCACCGCGCCGGGAAGGTGCGCCGCGAGCCACGTGCGGCACTGCACCCACGCGTGCGGGTGGGCGCCCACGCGGTGGACGTCGCGCAGCGCCACGCCCGGCGCGGACGCCAGCGTGAACTGCACCGGCACCAGCATCTCCCGCAGGATCACGAGCGGCTCACCCGCCGCGAGCGCATCGAGGGTCGCCGTGACACCGCCCTCGGCGGTGCTCTCGATGGCGACCACCGCGTGGTCGGCATCGCCCGACCGCACCGCGGCGATCGCTGAGCCCACGTCCGCCTGCGGCAGCAGCTCGGCCTCGTCGGCGGCGACCACCTGCAGCAGCGCGGCCTCGGTGAACGTGCCTGCCGGGCCGAGGTAGGCGTAGCGCGGACGGGCGCTCATCGATCCTCCCGGGATGGGCTGGCGAGACCTGTCGGCAGGGTAGCGGCTGGTCCGCCCAGGCGGGCGGGACAGGTCAGCGGGCGGGCAGCCCGGCCTCCGGGCCGGTCAACGGCCGCGGCGCGGGTTCGGCGAGAGGCGGTCGCGCACCACGTCCGCGGCGGCCTCCACGCGGCGGGCGTTGATGGCCAGCTCCACGTCGCGCGCGCCGGCGACGCGACGCACCTGGTTGCGCAGCGCGCCTCCACCAGGGTGGTGCCGCAGCTCGATCGGCACCTCGAGCACGCGGAAGCCGGACCGCAGCAGGTCGATCGTCATCGCCGGCTCGATGCCCGCGCCGTGCGCGAGCGGCGTCGCCGCCTCGAACGCGTCCCGCGTGAGGCACCGCAGCGGCGAGAGCGGCGCGCCCGGAGTCCAGCCCGTGAGCTGCGCGATGGCGCGCCGGGCGGCGCTCACCACCAGGCCGCGACCCGTCGGGGCGGGCGGGAGCAGCGCGACCGTCATGTCGGCGTCCCCGGCGGTCACCGGCGACACCAGCGGCGCGACGTTGACGGCCGCCTCGGCGAGGTCCGCCGCGAGCAGCAGCAGCGACCGCGGGGGCCGGCCCGGGACGTCGCGCATCGCCACGACCGCGGCGCCGGTCTCGAGCGCGGCGGCACGGCCCCGGTTGTGCGAGTGGCGCACGACGACCGCGCCGGCGTCGCGCGCCACGTGCTGTGTCTCGTCCTCCGAGCCGTCGTCGACCACGAGGACGAGGTCGACGCCCGGGATCGCGCGCACGGCGCGCACCGTGGCAGCGATGCGGCGGGCCTCGTCCTGCGCGGGGATGATCGCGGCGACGCGAGGCCGGTCACGCGGGGAGCGCGCGCGGGGCGGCACCGCCGCCGGGTCCGTCGCGGCGTCGACCGGCCGCGCGGTGGGCGGCGTGGCCTCGTCGGGCGCCGGCACCGCGCCGGGCAGCGCCGAGCCGCGGGTGGCGCCCGGGTCGGACGGCTGTCGCGGCACAGGTCAACCCTATAGACGGGCCCCTAGGGACGGCCTGTGCACCACCCGTGGCGTGTTCAGCGCAGCGTGACCTGGCGGGCGACGAGGCCGGCCCGCGCGCGGCGCGCGCCCGCGTCGAGCGGGGAGGCGTCGTCGACCGCGGCGGCGAACCCTGGCGCGAACGCCGCGATCTGCTCGTCCACCTCGTCGGCCGCGGTGCCGCGGGCCAGCTCCCAGACCGGCACGACCAGGCCGCACGCCCGGAAGTAGCCCACGAACTTGTGCCCGGCGAACCCCGACTCGCGCCGGCCGTGCAGGCGGGCCAGCCCGTCGAGCACCACCTGCTCGTCGAGCGGCTGCACCCAGCGCACGAACTCGCGGCCGGCCATGCGCACCCAGTACGCGGACGGCACCGCGGACAGCTTGACGGTGGGGATGATCGACGCGTCGGCCTCCTCGAGGGCGGCCTTGACCTGCGGCGTCTGCTCCGCCGACTCGTCGAGCCAGTAGCCGAAGCTCGTGCGGATCTCGACCTCGAACGGCACGGTCGGGTCGAGCACGTCCTGCAGGCGCGGTCCCGGCGTCGGCAGCCCGAGCGTCTGGACGGGCGTGCCCGGCTCGGCGTCGAGCGCCTGCAGCAGCACCGCCGCCAGGTCGCGGCTCGCGTCGCCCGACGAGCTGCGGGTCTGCAGCGCCACGAGCACGGCGCCGTCCTGGCGGTGCAGCGCGGGCCACGCGTCCGGGAGCGACGAGGTGACGACGACCTCGCGCGCGCCGTGCTCGGCCGTGGTGCGCACCGTGGCCGTCGCGGCGGGCAGCAGCTCGCGCATCGCGACCCAGTCGGTCTCGCCGGGCAGGCCCTGGAACGGGCGGGCGACGTACTCGATAGCCATGGCGCGCACCCTACCGACCCCGCTGCCGGACCCTCGCCTCCGAGCCGGCCCGCCCGCGGCGGCGTCCCCGCCCGCCGGCGCCGTCCCCACCACCCGCCGCAGTCCCCGGCGTGCGGTGCAGTCCCAACCGAGTGGTGCACCTGCCACTGCGCCGCAGGGTGGGGACTGCACTCGACGTCAACCGTCTCCGGCGGGTGCGCCCAGGTGCACTGCGGCGCGCGCGGTGCAGTCCCCAGCGTGCGGTGCACCAGCAGCCGCACCCGTCGCGTCGAGGTGCACCGCGGGAGCGCAGGGGCGGGGGCGCGGACGCGGGGCGCGGGCGGCGGGGTGGGCGGGGTGGGGCGTGGGCGGCGGGGTGGGCGGGGTGGGGCGCGGGTGGGGGCGCGGACGCGGGGCGCGGGCGGGGGCGCGGGCGGCGGCGGGGTGGGCGGGGCGGGCGTCCGTGCGCCAGGATCGTGGCATGCACCCGCGCGCCGGAACCCCCGCCCTCCCTGAGGACCTCATCGACGTCGACGCCCTGGTGGGCGCCTACTACGACCGCGTGCCGGACCCGGCCGACCCGCTGCAGCAGGTGGTCTTCGGCACGAGCGGTCACCGCGGCTCCGCGTTCGACACCGCGTTCAACGAGGCGCACATCGTCGCGATCACGGCGGCGATCGTCGAGTACCGCCGGGCCCAGGGCACCGACGGGCCGCTGTTCATCGGGCGCGACACCCACGGGCTGTCCGAGCCCGCCTGGCGCTCCGCGCTCGAGGTGCTCGCCGCGGCAGGCGTCGAGGTGCGCGTCGACGCCCGCAGCTCCTGGACGCCGACCCCCGCGGTGTCGCACGCGATCCTCACCCACAACGGCGCCGGCACGTCGCAGGGCGTGCGAACGCACGGCCCGGGCCTGGCCGACGGCATCGTCGTCACCCCGAGCCACAACCCGCCGCGCGACGGCGGCTTCAAGTACAACCCGCCGCACGGCGGCCCCGCCGACACGGACGCCACGAGCTGGATCGCGCGGCGGGCGAACGAGCTGCTCGCCGGCGGCTGGCGGCAGGTGCCGCGCGTCAGCCTCGAGCAGGCGCTGGCGGCGGGCACGACGAGGAAGCACGACTACCTCTCGGCCTACGTGGCGGACCTCGAGAACGTCATCGACATCCCCGCCATCCGCGCCGCGGGCGTGCGCATCGGCGCCGACCCGCTGGGCGGCGCGTCGGTCGAGTACTGGGCCGAGATCGGCGAGTACTACGACCTCGACCTCACCGTGGTGAACCCGACGGTCGACCCCCGCTGGGCCTTCATGACGCTCGACTGGGACGGCAAGATCCGGATGGACTGCTCGTCGCCCTACGCCATGGCCTCCCTGGTCACGCGCATGAGCGGCGACGCCCCGTTCGACATCGCCACGGGCAACGACGCCGACTCCGACCGGCACGGCATCGTCACGCCCGACGCCGGCCTCATGAACCCCAACCACTACCTGGCCGCCGCCATCTCGTACCTCTACGGCACGGCTCGCCCCGGGTGGCAGCCGGGCACGGCGATCGGCAAGACGCTGGTCTCGTCGTCCCTCATCGACCGGGTGGCCGGCAAGCTCGGCCGCCGCCTGCTCGAGGTGCCGGTCGGGTTCAAGTGGTTCGTGCCCGGCCTCGTGGACGGGTCCGTGGGGTTCGGCGGCGAGGAGTCCGCCGGCGCCTCGTTCCTGCGCCACGACGGCTCGGTGTGGACCACCGACAAGGACGGCATCATCGCCGCGCTGCTCGCCTCCGAGATCCTCGCCACCACCGGCACCAGCCCGTCGCAGATCCACGCCGGCCTCGTCGCGGAGTTCGGGCAGTCCTGGTACGCACGCGTCGACGCCGCGGCCACGCGCGACGAGAAGGCGACCCTCGCCGCGCTGTCGCCGTCGCAGGTCACGGCCACCACCCTCGCCGGCCAGGAGATCACCGCACGCCTCACCGAGGCGCCCGGCAACGGCGCGAAGATCGGCGGCCTCAAGGTCACGACGAAGGACGCCTGGTTCGCCGCGCGGCCGTCCGGCACCGAGGACGTCTACAAGATCTACGCCGAGTCGTTCGTCTCGCCCGAGCACCTGGCGCGTGTGCAGGACGAGGCCAAGCAGGTGGTCGCGGCGGCGCTCGCCGGGTAGCCGGGCCGCCCGGGAAAGGACTCGGGCGGCGTCGGTGGGCGATGGGACACTGGCGGCATGCTCCGGCCGTACCGCGACCTCTTCGCGCGCCCGGGCGCCCTCGCGTTCAGCGCCGCGGGGCTGATCGCGCGCGTGCCGATGGCGACGGTCGGCATCGCGATCGTCCTCGTCGTGAGCGCGCGCTACGGCTCGTACGGCCTCGCCGGGCGGGTGTCGGCGGCGATGGTGGTCACCGTCGCCGCGACCGGCCCCTGGATCGCGCGGCTCGTGGACCGCTGGGGCCAGGGGCGGGTGCTCCGGCCGGCCCTCGCCACCAGCTGCGCCGGGCTCGTCGTGCTGGCGGTCGCCACGACCGCGCACGCGCACGCCGCCTGGCTGTACGCCGGGGCGGTGCTCGCCGGGTGCGGCGGCAACGTGGGCGCGCTCGTGCGCACCCGCTGGTCGCACGCGCTCGCGGACCGGCCGCGGCTGGTGCACACGGCCTTCTCGCTGGAGTCGGCGCTCGACGAGCTCGTCTTCGTCGTCGGGCCGGCGCTCGCCACGGTGCTGTCCACGGGCGGCGTGCCACAGCTCGGGTTCCTCGTGCCGTGCGCGGCGGTGGTGGTCGGCGGTGCGTGGTTCGTCGCGCAGCGCGCCACCGAGCCCCCGGTCACGCCGCGCGTCGCGGGCCGTGCGGACCGCAGCGTGCTGCGCCTGCCGGGCGTGGCGCTGCTGCTCGTCGCGTTCGTCGGGACGGGCGTCATCTTCGGCGCGACCGACGTCTCCACCGTCGCGTTCGCCACGGAGCAGGGGCACAAGGCCGCGGCGGGCGCGGTGCTCGGGGTGTTCGCCGCCGGGTCGATGACCTCCGGCGTCCTCTACGGGGCGCGCCACTGGCGGGCCCGCCAGGCGCGGCGGTTCGCCACGGCGATCGTGCTGCTCGCGCTCGGCGTGTGCCTCTTCCTCCTGGTGCGCAGCCTGCCCGCGCTGGCGGCGACCATGTTCGTCGTCGGCTTCGCCATCTCCCCGTCGATCATCGCGGGGAACGGGCTCATGCAGGAGCTCATCCCCGCCGCGCGGCTCACGGAGGGGCTGACGTGGATCGGCACCGCGATCACGTTCGGCGCGTCGATCGGCTCGGCGGCCGCCGGGGCACGGATCGACGCCGCCGGCTCGCACGGCGGCTACCAGCTCATCGTCGCGGTCGCGCTCGTGGTGGTGGCCGTGGTGGTGCTCGCCTACCGGCGGCTGCGCCGCGCAGGCGGCGGGCCGGCCGCCCCCGATTCCGTGCTGGGCGCGGCGGCGCTGGAGGCGTGACGGCGGCCGCGGCGCTCCCGCGGCCAAGGTCGAGCGATCCGGTTGGGGTCGAGCGATCCGGTTGGGGTCGAGCGATCCGGTTGGGGTCGAGCGATCCGGCCGGGCCGGTCGTCGCGCGGGATCGAGGGCTACGGCTGGGGGTCGAGCGCGTCGTAGCGCCAGAACCGGCGCTGCGTGCGCACGACGAGCCACAGCACCACGACGCACAACGCCCCACCCAGCACGGCGGCCCGCGCCTCGCCGAGGCGCGACGACAACGTGCCGATCCACAGGTCGCCCAGCCGCGGCCCGCCCACCACGACGACCGTGAACACCCCTTGCAGCCGCCCGCGCATCTCGTCGGGCGCGGCCGTCTGCAGGATCGTCTGGCGGAACACCGCGCTCACGGTGTCGCTCGCGCCGGCGAGCGCGAGCACCACGAGCGCGACCACGAGCGCCGGCCACAGCACGTGCCCGGGCGACGTGCGCCCCGCCACCAGCAGCACCAGGCCGAAGGCGAGGATCGCGAGCCCCCACCCGGTGATGGCCCACACGATCACCTGGCCCTGCCACCGCGCCCGCGTCAGGCCACCGGACAGCAGCCCCGCGACGATCCCGCCGACGGCGATCGCGGCGGTGAGGGCGCCGGTGGTCGTGGCGCCGCCGCCGAGGTAGAGCACGCCGACCGCGGGGAAGATGACGCGGGGCATCGCCATGATCATCGCGACGAGGTCCACGACGAACGTCGTGCGCACGCTGGGCCGCGTGCCCAGGTAGCGCAGGCCGTCGAGCACCGAGCGCAGGCCGGCGGTCGAGGTCAGCGAGCGCTCCGGCGGGATGCGCGGCAGGCGCCACAGCGCCACGAGCGCGAACGTGAAGAGGGCGGCGTCGAGCCCGTAGGCGGCGGGGTAGCCCACCGTGGCCACGAGCACCGCACCGAGCATCGGCCCCCCGGTGAGGGCGATGTTGAAGGCGAGGGTCTGCAGCGCGTTGGCCGCCGGCAGGAGGTGCGGCTCGAGCAGCCGCGGGTAGATCGCCGACCGCGCCGGGCTGTTCACCGCGCCGGCGCCCGACTGGACCGCGACGAGCACGAAGAGCAGCCACACCGAACGGTTGTGGCCCAGCGCCTGCGCGAGCAGGCCGAGCGTGGCGCCCCAGCTGACCAGCGCGGAGACGAGCGCCACCGTCCGCCGGTCGTGGTGGTCGACGATCGAGCCGCCGTACAGGCCGAAGACGACGAGCGGCACGAGCGCGACGACGCCGAGCAGCCCGACCTGGAAGGTCGCGTGGGTGAGGCCGTACACCTGCAGGCCGACGGCGACGACGGTGAGCTGGCCCCCGATGTTGGCGACCGCGAGCCCCGACCACAGCCGCCGGAACGGCGCGCTGACGCGCAGCGGCGTCGTGTCGATGAGCAGCGAGGGCACGGCGGGAGCCTACGGGCGGCCGGGTGGCCACCGGCGCGGCGGCTCACGGCGCGGCAGGCGCTCGTCCGGGGAACCCTCGTGCCCGCGCCGCGGGCACGAGCCACGATCCGGGCGCGCGAGCGCGCGTGTTCGGCCGTACGGAACCGCGCAGCGAGGTGACCTGCGCACATGCGTCTGTCACGATCGACGGCGATGACCGAGAACCTGCCCCCGATCCCCGAGCGGCGGGCGGCGCCGACCGCCGCGCAGCTGCGCCGCTGGCGCCGCAACCTGGCGGACGAGCGGGCCGAGGCCGCGGTCTACCGCGACCTGGCGTCCCGGCGCGGCGGCGAGGAGCGGGAGATCCTGCTCGCGCTCGCCGAGGCCGAGCGGCGGCACGAGGCGCACTGGCTGGAGCTGCTCGGCGACCAGGCCGGCCCCCCACGCCGCGGGGACCGGCGCAGCCGCGTGCTCGGCCTGCTGGCCCGTCGGTACGGCTCGGTGTTCACGCTCGCGCTCGCCCAGCGCGCGGAGGCGCGCTCGACCTACGGCGACGACCGGGACGCCACCCCGCGGATGGCGGCCGACGAGCGGATCCACGAGGAGGTGGTGCGCGGCCTGGCGCGCCGCGGTCGCAACCGCATCTCCGGCCGGTTCCGCGCCGGCGTGTTCGGCGCCAACGACGGCCTGGTGAGCAACCTGGCGCTCGTGCTGGGCATCGGCGCGTCCGGGGTGCCCACCCACACCGTGCTGCTCTCGGGCCTCGCGGGGCTGCTCGCGGGCGCCATGTCCATGGGCGCGGGCGAGTACGTCTCGGTGCGCTCGCAGCGTGAGCTGCTCGAGGCCGGCCGCCCCGACCCGCGCGCCGGCGAGGCGCTGCCCGACCTCGACGTCGACGCCAACGAGCTCGCGCTCGTCTACCGCGCCCGTGGCCTCGACCCCGAGGCGGCCCAGGCCCGCGCCGACACCGTGCTCTCCTCGCTCGAGCGGTACCAGGCGGCCCGGGTGGTCGGGCCGTCGCTGCTGCGCAGCTCCACACCGCTGCCCGACGACGCGGGCCCGGGGGTGCCGGGCTCCGCCACGCCGCCGGTCGCGGCGCCCGCGGACGAGCACGAGGCGATCGGCACGGCGTGGGGAGCGGCGTGGACGAGCTTCTGCTTCTTCGCGTCCGGCGCCCTCGTGCCGGTGCTTCCCTACCTGGCCGGCGCCACCGGGTGGACCGCCGTCGCGTGGGCCGCGGGCCTCGTCGGAGTCGCGCTGCTCGGCACGGGCGCCGTGGTGGGCGTGCTCTCCGGCGCCTCTCCCGGGCGCCGCGCCCTGCGCCAGCTGGCGATCGGCTACGGCGCCGCGGCGGTCACGTACGGGCTCGGCCTGCTCTTCCAGACGACCGTCGGCTGACGGCTCCGCGCACCGGAGGCATCGACGCGCGGCCGGGCCGCCGGGCGCGGGCCAGCCAGCGGGCGGACTGCCGCCGGACGGCTCGATCAGCCGGGCGGTCGACCGACCTACCCGGGCGCGGACGTGTCAGCGGGCGGACGGGGGCGCGGCGACGAGCGCGGCGCCCCACGCGCGGGCGCGCTCCAGCTCGCCGTCGACGAGCGCGGGCTGCGCGCCACGCACGTGGAAGTCGGCGGCGGGGACGACGAGCCGGCCACCGAGCCGGCGCAGCCGGTGCGCGATCGCGCGCGCGGCCGACCCGGACAGCGGGCTGTCGAGCTTGGTGCAGTAGGCCGCCACCGGCAGGCCCGCGGGCAGGCTCAGCGTCGCGAGCCACTCGCGCACGCCGGTCTGCGAGATGGGCCGGCCGTACTTGCGGGCGTCGCGGCGCGTGCCCGGCCGGCTCATCGAGAAGGCGTGCGTCGGGCCGCCGACGACGAGCAGCGTGGTCCCGTCGGGCAGCGCCGGGGACGCGCCCGCGACGAGCTCGCCCACCTCGGTCAGCGTGACCTCGCCCGCGGTGCCGCAGCCCTCCGCGATCGCCCGCGCCACGTCCCGCGTGCTGCCGTACATCGTCTCGTAGACGACGACCGTGGTCATGGGCTCAGACTCCTCTGACCAGGGCGGCGATGCCAAGGGACCCGTGGCCGTCGCGCCCGGTCACGCCCACGGCTGCGCCGGCACCGTGACCGACGCACCGCTGCGCGCCGACTCCTCGATCGCCAGGCCCACCAGGTGGTCCTGGCAGCCGTCCGCCAGGGGGTAGGGCTCCGGCGCCCCGTCGCGACGCCACGCGGCGCACCGGTCCAGCAGGCACGCGACGGCGACGTCGTCGTCCGCCAGGCGCGCCCCTTCGAAGGGGTTGCGCCACAGCACGTGCCCGTCGAGCGAGACGTGCCGCGTGTCCCAGCCGTCGAGGTTCTGCTCCAGGCCGGTCTGCCAGCGGTGGAGCGTCGAGGTGACCACCGTGCGCTCGTCGACCCACCGCGTCACGGTGTCGTCCACGAGCTCGCCGTGCGTGCCGCGCACGACGATCCGGTTGGTCCGCAGCGGGTTGTGCCACTGGTTGTCGGTGAAGTCGTACAGGGCGCTGCGGCCCGCTCCGAAGTCGAGCGTCGCCAGCGTCGTCGAGCGCTCCACCGGCGCGGCGCCGCCGGTGAAACCGTCGCGCGTCATCGGGTCGACGAGCGGCGCGGTGAACCGCGACGCGCGTACGACGACCGGCCCGCGCCCCACGCCCAGGACCCGCCGGACGAGGCCGACCGCGTGGTAGAGGTGCGTCGAGGACACCTGCACGCTCGTCGGCTCGCCGATCACGCCCGACCGGACCGCCGCGATGCGCGCCTGGTGCATCGGCATGAACGGGCTGTGCTCGGCCACCTGCACCAGGCCCGTGGCGCCGACGGCCGCCCACAGCTCGCGCAGCCCCTGCGCGTCCGGTGCCGGCGGGGTCTCGGCGAGCACGGGCAGGCCGAGGCCGACGAGCTCCGTCACCGCCACGGGGGTGACGGGCCACGGCGTGGCCGTGACCACGAGGCCAGGCGCCAGCGTGGGCAGTTCGGCCACCGTCCGCACCGTGGGCACGCCCCACTGGCGTTCCACCTGCGCGCCACGTTCCGCCCCGCGGGTCACGACGCCCACGCACGCGAACCGCTCGGGCAGCAGCCGCGCCACCCGGACGAAGAACTCCGCGCGCCAGCCGGAGCCGACCACGGCGAAGGGGAACGGGGACATCGCACCTCCCGCACGAGGGCCGTCCCACACCGGGCGGCCGCCGCAGCGCAGGCTAGCCCCTGCCACCCGCACGTCCCTGGCCTGGGCGATTGCCCGACTCACAGGATCGTCCCGTACCGTCGTCCGGTCGGTCGACGTGCCGGCATCCCACTGCATCGCCCTGGAGGACCAGCGTGCGCCGCTCGACGACCGTCCGAGGTGGCATCGCTGCTGCCGTGATCCTGGTGCTCGGCCTCGGTGGCCTGGCGGCCTGCACGGGCGGCGGCAGCACCCCGCCGGTGCCGTCCGGCACGGCCGGCGCGACCGCCGGCGCCACCCCGACGCCCACGGTCGACACGGCGGCCGACGAGGCCGCGCTGGCGGCGATCACCGTCAAGGGTGCGCCGGGCGCCAAGCCCACGCTGACGCTGCCCTCCAAGCCGTTCACGGTCACGTCGCAGGTGGCGCGCACGGTGGACACCGGCACGGGCACCGCGATCGCGCAGGGCGACCTGGTGACGCTGCACGTGCTGGAGGTCTCCGGGGCCGACGGCAGCGAGCGCGGCGACACGTGGTCCACCGGCTCCCCCGTGGTCACCACGGTCGACTCCTCGTCGTTCTTCGCGGGGCTCTACCAGCAGCTGGTCTCCGCCCACGTCGGCTCGCGGATCCTGCTGGCGGCGCCCACGCAGGACAGCTCGGGCAACCCCCTGACGGTCGTGGACCTGCTCGAGATCGCCAAGACGCAGCAGGTGCCGGCGCGGGCCACGGGTACCTCGGTGACGCCGCCGGCGGGCCTGCCCACCGTCACCCTGGACGCCAACGGCGCCCCCTCCCTGACCGCCGCCACCGGAGCGGCCCCCACCACCCTGGTCACCCAGCCCCTCATCAAGGGCACCGGACCGGCCGTCACCAAGGGCCAGACCGTCGTCGTCAACTACACCGGCTGGCT